>Ga0209700_106609_pt1 | contig 17675 bp, 4 predicted proteins | sample SiratroredBW_FD_187528 | JGI IMG/M metagenome (GOLD analysis project Ga0209700, IMG submission 187528) | Root nodule microbial communities of legume samples collected from California, USA - Siratro red BW (SPAdes) (version 2) | ecosystem: Host-associated > Plants > Roots > Nodule | place: USA...
TTTTTTTTTTTTTTTTTTTTTTCTTTTTTTAAAAAAAGTTAGGCAGTTAATTAATGGTGTGAAGTCGAATTCTGGGATTCGTCCTTTGTAATCTGCTTCGGAAAATTGCCCAAAATCGAGTTCAGTTCTATTAAATCTTATTAAGACATAATTAATAAAATTTGACTATTTAATATGAATTAACATTAACATTTTTTAATTTCATTTTTAACAAAACTTATTATTTTTAGCAGCACCATGATCAAAGTCACATCCACAATAATAATCTATAATAACAAAATTAATCTAAGATGATCTTAGAATTAATTTCGAAGAAAAATTAGAAAATCCAGATTACATACTTAAATAAACTTTAATTCTAAATTAATTTTATTAATCGACTTTATATTTATATTACTATGTGTAAATGTTATATTTGAATAATATTTATCACTTTCAACTATCACAACTAACTTGAATGTCGAAAAATCTTATATAAGTACGACCCTCTTTATCTCAAACCTAAAAAAGTAATTGTGAATTGAAATAATAAGATTATGGTGAAAGACTAGAAGGAGGAAGACTCTTGGCCTATAACTCGAAGGTTAAACCAAGAAACTCCCATTGAGGAGATCTTGTGTGGTTAATATGAGAAGTAAAGCTATAAAGAATGATGATAAATTCTTGACAAATTGAAAATGGACATTTCATATTCATGATGAAGTGAAGCATGGAGCGTATAGACTTGAACACTTCTGATAAGTATATTTCTATTCACACTTAGAGTATTTAACTTTGACTTTCTTAGACTGAAATTGGGAATAAATTCATTGTTTTAAATAAGATTTACCCAATCAGAATTAATTGAACCTTAATTAAGATTATTGGTTAAACTTGGATTGTAAGCATCTTCTCTTATTTTTCTTGTTTATAATTATTTGCACATATTTTATGGGCTTCAAAATCTAATCAAATCTTTTACCAATATATTATTCAAATTTTCTATAAAGATGATCATCTACAATTCCTACTTGATTTAGAAAAAAATCTCCTTCAAATATTCTGCAATATCTTTTGCAGCATATTCAATTATTATGAGTGATATCTAGAACAAAAACAAAATATCTGAAAGAAATTGACAGATGGAAAATCTACAAATTTATTAGAAAGAAGATATTTACAAAATTAATCTTTGACACATGAGAAAACATCTGATAATTGCAAAGACAATATCTGATAATTAATTCTGAGTCAATTTCTTGAAGAAAAGGAGATTATAAATAGAGGTTGGAGAAGGCATGAAGGACACAATGTTCAATAGTAAAATCTCTAGTTTTATTTTCTTTGTAATTCTTGTACTTTCGTCATGGAATGCTAAACTCCTTTGGGTTGATTCTCTTGTGATTTCATGATAAATTATGAGGCTTCTGTTTAATAAAGTTTTGTTCTTTACATTCTCTGTAACATTTGTTCTATATTATTAGTCTTTTTGAATTCTATGTTTTTGAAAAAATAATTATTTTTTAATGCTTGTTGAGAATTCAATTATTTTTCCTTGATTAGATTTCTTAGTTAATTCTCTTAGTCTTAATCAATTTCTTATACACTTAGTCAAGAGATAAAAGATATACATCTCATTTAGTAGACGCTTGGAGACAAGGTGAGATATTAAATATATCAGTAGGCGCTTGTTTTGCTGATAAGATTCCATTGAATTTGATTGACACTTGTTTGGTTGAGTTCAACTATTTGAAGATAATTGAAGGATAATAATCTTAAGAAAACCAAGGAAGAATTTGTTGTGAAAGAATTTGAGAGTCAATCTATTCTCTTTATTAGTTTTAATCATCTTTTTAATTTTCTGCACAACAATCCTTAAAAAAACCCCTATTTCTTTTATTGTTATTACTAACTTTCCTTGTTGCAAATAAGTAGTTAACATTGATTTTATGAATTTATTATTGGATTCGTTGAGAGACGACTTGGGGTTAACTTTCCCTATCTATACTATCATCTCTTTGGTGTTAAACAATCTAACACTACGCTAGGCAATCAACACTGGAATTCTTTTAATTTTCTTGTGAAACTACAATAATCAAATTTGTATAGACTCAAGCACATCTCAAGTAAATAAGTGCTGAAAAATGTGACGCATCAACTCTTCTTGATAAATGTCTTTATTGATGTTGAGCTTGACGTCATCAATAGAAACACTATAAAAGAAGGTTTCCTGATGAAAACATGGTTGAAACCCTATTTGTGAACATCAAAGACATATTGTTGGAACTTTAGTAGCTCAATCTCGACATTCTCCTCCTTCTCTTTCTTGGTCTTAGACTCATCATGCACAAGGGTCATCTGGGCTTTGTTCAAGGTCCTTCATATCGGTAATAAGCTTGTTCTTCTTTTACTTTGAAATGAGGCACCAAGTCTTCCATGATGCCCTATCAGCAACCATTACATCACAATCAACCTCCATCTTCTTCACTCAAGTAATGAGTTGGTGCCAAAAGCAGCTTTTAAAGAGTTGGCTAACTCTACCATCTCGTCCTACAACTTCTTAACCTTGGATGCAAAACCTTTAGAGGCCTCAAAACCAATCACTTGAGACAATGCAAGAATTTTGCTTTGCATTTTGAAGCTACGCCCCCTTTCTTGGTTATAGTATGGGAAATGTTAATTTTCTTTAGAAAATACAAGAAACTACCAAGTAATAGGGTGGTGACGTATGTCCCGGCATTAGAGGATGATGGTTGGGATCTCTTCAAAGACCTCCGAGGAGAGGCATGTCTCTTCGAAGACTTGTTATTGTCCTTCCTTTTTTGCTTTTTCTTGTCGGCAGGAGGAGGAAGTAGGTCAGCAGCCAAAAGCATGCCTGATCGGGGTTAGAGAAGTAAAAGGTTTCTTCAAAGACTTCTTGGCAACCTTCCAATATTGTTGTCGCAGATGTTTCAAAACTTGCTTAAAATCTAACAAAATTTGAGGCATGACTCCTAAAAATCAATAATGCATTCAACAAAGTTAACACTGACCATAGAAAATAAACCAAAAACTACACATATTGGTAAAATCAACTCATTACTAAGGGGAAAGGTAAATGACAAGAATCTTTCGGGTGGGTAGTCTTCTCAACAACTAATCTAGAACCTCAAAGACCTTGCTAACTCTAAGGTCATCATCGACCTTCACCAACTATGGTACCGAATAGGGTTCCGAGTACAATACAAAGGAAATTTTGGTTTGTCCTCGTCATACAAAAATTGATGACCCTGGGGCTCTACTATAATCTTGAAAATCCACCTTGAAATTTTTATGTGACAAGTTTTAAAGGACAAGGAGATATGTCCCTGGCTGACCGACCAATGATAGTTAATCCACCGAATCAGTCAATTGAGCACTATAGTAACAGATGAAAACTTGAGGGGAAGGTTTCAAATGAAACATCTTACATTGAATGGGGCAACATTCAAGACTTAGAGAACACCTCGTGAACTCATCAAAAGGGAAACACACGTGCATCCATGAACCTACACGCATACATATAGAAAAATTTTCATGGAGCATCTTCTCGGCCATGACACATATTCCACCCTTAAATTATGATGAATCAGTAAACACCACTCCCTTTAAAGATCATGTCCCTACATCTTCAAATTCAATTATCATGTCGCATGCCAAAGAGATGATACATAACACCTTTCAATTTCAGAGTGTTATCATTGCTCAAGAGTTGTGTGATATAATTTAGAAGTTGAATCATAAACTTGATGTGTTAAATGATAAGTCTCGCAATAATGATGTTTTCTACGATGAACCATTTTCAATGATGACAAAACAGGGAGACACAATTTGGATGACATTTGTTTTGAGAGAAGATATTAAAGGATGATTGTTATTGTTGTTTTGAGGGTTAATAAGTTTCTTGAGAGTTTTTGGTTTGGTTGTTGATGTTTCTATTTTAAGATTTTTTTTTTTTTTTTTTTTTTTTTTTTTTTTTTTTGGTTTTGAGTATCAATTTTGGTTTCGCATTTTTTGGTGTAGTCTCTGGTTAGGTTTTTTGCAAAATTTTCTACAGTTTTTAAGTTTCAGTTTTGGTTCTCTGGTTCATTGTTGTTTCGTTCTCATTGATGTTTAAATAAATTCAATTTGATTTCGTTGCTTGCATATTTAACATTTTTACATGATACTAATATTGTTAATTGTTGATTTTGGCTTTAAAACTTGTAATTTTTATCATCATAAAAAAGAGGGAGATTGTTAGACCATTAGACGGTCTAGCGCTCATTAGATGATGTGGTCATACTAGACGACTCAAGGTCCTATTAAATATTCTCATGATCTAGTTTTGATTTTGATGATAATAAATACTTTAAGTGATTATTCAAAATTTAATAAATCTAGTTTTAGCATAAAAATCTATAGTTTTGGACATTACATGGTCAAAACAGTGTTAGAAAGACGACCCTAGATTAGACGATCAAACGTTGGATTAGACAACCAACTCTACCTTAGATGGTCAACCTTGGATTAGATTGTCAACGCTGTATTAAACGGTCAATGCCTCATTAGATTTTTAAAGTTGCATTAAAAGGTAAATCCTAGATTAAATGTTCAAAGCAACATTAGACGATCAATGAAGCTTTAGACGGTTAACCTTGCATTAGATAGTTTAATCTTCTCTTTTGCGTTAGAAGATTCATTCATTGCATTCAACTAGATAAGGATTTTCCAAGCTCATTTTTAATTTGTTTTCATTTGTTTAATTGCGCCTACCTGTTAATTGATTTAATTTCGAATCAAAATGAAAGTTTTAACAAGATTCTCTAATTATTAAATCAAAATGTGTAAGAACAATGTCTACTAAAATGAAAATGTTTTGAATTGATTTAATCTCACTATTTTTTAATATAACTATGATTTAATGCGTATGAAATTAAAGTTTTTATTTGCTCTAATGAATGATTAATTGCACGATTGTTTTTAGAAACAATTTGAACAATTATCCATACTAGGGTTCTATTGAAGTCCTTTTGAATCTCAACATTCTGAACTTGTGTATATCTAGAAACCATTTAAGTGGGTCTGAAAAACAATTATTTTCCCTTAATTGCTTTCAAATTTGAATTGAAATTAATATGCTTAGAGCTTAATTAGTATCCAAATCGAAGGTATAAAGAGTATTACTCAACCTTCATATTTTCTTTGTTATAGAAGTTTTTTGAAAACACTCATAATTACATCTGTAATGGAAATTTTTCAAAAAAAATTAATATTAAATTAAATCTTCTTTTAATTCAGAATACTGCATCTGCATTTGAATTATTTCCTTTGCATAATCAATCAAGCGTTATGCAGAATCAAGATTATATTGAGAGTTTCCATATAGAGTGTCTAATGAGAGAGTGATATCAAAGATCTGCTACATCTAGAATTACCATTTAGAGCCTCCAATGACTAATTTCTTCAAGGCTATATATAATTCATCTTTGAAGTTCAAGAAAATAAGAATGAAGTGAGTTACACATTGGAAAAAAAAAAAACACAGAAGCTCCCTTTACTACTTCGAATACAAGAAAGAGAATATAAGAAAAAGAGATTCTTTAAGTTGAGTGTCTACTCCATACAATGAGCGTCTACTATGTAATTCTACTATTGTAGAGCATTTAATTAGTTGTGTTGTGCAACAAATGCTTGTAATTTTTAACCAATGTGAAGTAATCCCTTGTGAGATTTAGTTGCACTCTCTTTGAGATTGTTTTCTACATTTTCTGAGTGGTCCTGATCTTTAGAGTAGATTGAGACTAGTTTAACTTGTAGAGGTTTATGTACTCACTGTAACTTGGAGAAGTTTGTGTACTCGTCATAACCTAGAGAGGTTTGTGTCTTTGTAAATGTTTACTGTATAGTGAAACATCTTGAGTAATTTTAAGAGAGAACTGGATGTAGCCTAGGTGTTAGAGGTGAACCAATATAAAAACATATTCTCTGTGCTTATCTGCTCTTGTATTAGATGATCCCTAGATGTAGCCTAGGTATTAGAGGTGAACTAATATAAAAACATATTCTCCGTGCTTATCTGCTCTTGTATTAGATTATCTTTTTTTGATTTGTTCCTTGCAGCAGTTTGAGTTTAGGATCTATTCAATCTCCCTTTCTAGAGTCAATTATTCCTACATTATTGATTTAAGTCTATACCATGGTTTTACATTTTTTTAAGAGACTCTTTTATCTCTTGGAAGAGTAAGAAACAAGATATTATTTATTGTTCCTCTATTAAAGCTTAATATCATGCCATGACTCTAATCACTATTGAGGTAGTTTGGTGTAATTGACTATTTTTTAACATAAATATTTTTGTTTCTAGATTAACTCATATACATTGTAAGAATAAGTATATTATTCAAATTACTCATAACTCATTTAAATTCATTGTCAGTTTATTCATAATTATCTTCAACATAAAACTATTACGTTGTCCGTAATTTCTTTAATTATGCAGATTGTTAATTTACTCACAAAACCTCATTTTATTAGAAATTTTGATTTTATGAATAACAAAATCTTGATACTTAAACTTAATGCATTATAAATTTAAAGTGAATGATAATACTTGTGAACAGAAACTTCCAAAAAAAACTATCATAATAAATTATAAAGGTAACAAATAAATTATAAGGTTTGAATTAAAAGACTTAAACCCAATTAAAATTAAAATAACTAATTGGCCTAGCTTCCTGTACTCCTATATATAATTTTTCTTCATATCTAAAGTTACATGAGTAGCTTTTTCTCGTTTCCATTTTCAATATGATTAATAAATTCAAAGTTCTAGTTCAAAAAAAAATTTATAATAAGTACAATATTTACGAAGAAAGTTATGAGATGTTGAAAGTACTAACACAACTTCTTCTCATAAACTCATAAATAAGAAATCCATAAGAGCCTCCTCACCACTCTTCAATCAAAATAATAAAGCTATACAAGAACTATATTACTAATCTTTAAAAATTAATTACATTACATCCCAATAGCCATTTTGTAATTTGAGGTAATTTTTAAATCAACCTATCTATTATTAGGTATTATCTAAGCTATAATACTAAAAGTATAAATTTTTATTAAGAAAATCAGGCAGAAAATATTAGGGAGACCAAACAAGAATGAGACAAGAGTCAGACTCACACAAGAAATTGACTCCACATTCAACCTAAAATCTTAAACGATTGAACTTTCTTGAAACTTCTACTCGTTTGAGCTTATCAGCGTCACAAACCATCAGTTCTGATACTATTTGCTGGATAAGATTGAGGGTAAAAAGAAACACCGGAGAAATCAAACGAGAATGAGACAAGAATTGAACCCACACAAGGAATTGACTCTACCTTCTCAAAACCTTGAGGTTTGTGAGTTTTCTTTCTTATATGTTGCTCAACTTTCTTATTTTCACTTAAAATAAGACTTAGCCTTACACTTGGATACCTAACAATTTTAAGTATTTATATATATATATATATATATATATATATATATATATATATATATATATATATATATATATATATATATATATATTATCAACTTGATTTACACGTAAATAATCTAATAAGATTTTCCTATTATTCTAACACTCCAATAAATTTTTTTGTTCTATTATTTTTTTTCTTTTTTGTTTGTTTTTTCAATATAGTTCCTAATAGTTTTATTTTCAACTTGTTAACAAGAAACTAGGTCATGATAAGGTTATGGTTGAAGGAAAATGTTTTGAACCTTATAGTAAGCCAAGAGAAACATGTATATAAAAGGACCCTCTATTGTATTAGCTGAGCAATCATAAAAGAGAAATAAGCCAGAAGTTCATTGAAAAAGAAATAACCCAAAACAATAGAAAAAATATTAATTTTCGGAATGTAGAAAAATGTTTGAAATTAGAAAAAGTCTGAATGAAAATAGAAAAGTCTAACATATTTAGATGAAATTGATTATATGAGAATGATATTTATACATACAGATACAAAGGTTTAAAAAATCCATAAAACCAACCAAAAAATAATTCACTAAATTTGAATGATTTTGTAACAAAAGATTTTTCTTTGGTCTTCCAAAATCTTAATTGAATAACACTAAATTTTTGTTTCTCTTTTAAAAATAAAATCCTAATAGGCTTAGTAAAATAGTCTTTTTCAAAATCCTTTTTAAAATCTCTATAAAAGCACCTCTTAATTTCTAATTAGACATGATAAAAATATCTATATCAATAAACATGTATAGTTTTCTTTCCCATTTTTTTCTAGAAAAATTAATAAAATAGATTATAAAAAGGAGATTTAATTTATTTGTTTAAATAAGTTTTGTAATATATATATATATATATATATATATATATATATATATATATATATAATTAAATACTCAGTGTAAGCTCAATAATTATAATTTATAAATTAAGGTGTACTTTCTCAGAATATAAAAGTATAAGTATCATAGCACATTGTAACTTCTATGAAACATTTATCACAGGAATTTCTCCCTCAACAATATTTTCATTAGAAATCAAAATTTCTTATGGTAACTTTACTCGTCTAATATTTGTCACGAGAAAATTAATATAATTTGGAGTTAATTTATCTTTTTAACCACAAACCATACTTTATATGAATATTTTTGTTACGAGTTTTCAAATTAGAAACTTAATAAATTATAAAATTTTAGTTTAGGTCCCTTAAAAGATATTTATTTACATTTCATCATTATTATTATGTTGACTCTTTTAACTAATCCATGAAATTTCTTTTATATTTCTCTATGGCTTGATAATGTTTGGTCCCATATATATATATATATATATATATATGTTCAGATTTTATTTTGAATATCCGATAAATTGTTTCTTCAAAGTGGGTCTCATAATTTAAATTTTTTTTATTTAAGTCTCTACCATTATTTCCATCAGTTCTATTATTCACGTGCTCTTTAAGTAGAAATACGTGTCACAAATATAAAGTGCTTTTGGATTTATATGTATTTAGTTCCTTTCGTTATCCTGACAATATACATCATCACATTTGATGAAAAATATATTGATTGTTATAAGCTGAGAATAAAAAAAATCTAAACATATATTAGGGATCAATCAAAAGAATCAACATAATAATAATGATAAAATGTAAATAAATATTGTTGTCAGGAGCTTAAATAAAAAAATTTATAACTTTTAAGTACCCAGTTTGAAGAAAAAATAATTGAGTACTCAACAAAAATTAATCATATAATAAAGACTTAAAATTTATTTCAAGCTTTCTTTTTTATTTCTAAACTTATTTTTCACTCGTAATATTACCATATGCTTTCTATTGTATATTAATATATATTTTTTCAATATAGGTTAAAGAAGATATTTAATGCATATAATTGTTTAACATTTTTTATTGCGTGACATACGTTTTAATTGTAGAAGAAATAGATAACACAAATGACTTAAACAAAAAAATATTTAATTTCTTAAATATTTAAATTTAAAAATTAAATATTTTTTAAAATGATAATTTAAAACGTTAAACCTGACTAATTTATAAATCTCAGTACCATATCAATTCTTGGTAAGAGTGAGGTCACTTACCTATTTTTACATTATTTTTCAATTTATGTATTTTGCACATCTTAGAAAATAATGCTCCTTTTCTAAAAGAAGGTACGTGTAAAGTATAATAAATAATATCAAGTAAACATTACGCGCTAAGATAAATAATTTCATAGGTAAACCATCTGAATTACTTTATTGATCTGAATAACTTTATTGACATATATTAACACACTTTATTGACATATATTAACACACTTTGAATATCTTTTTTATAATTATATTATTTTTCATATTTATGAGAGTTAAATCGTATATTTAAAATTTTTTAAATCAGTGTGAGGTAAAAGTAATTAGATAAAATTTTAACTTAACATTGCATTGTATTATTAAGAAGTTTTTTTAAGAGAAACGTATAATTAAAATCGTCATATACACCTTCAAGTTGACAAATACTCTATTAAAAATTCTTTCTAAGTAGATTATACTTTAATAGATATTGATTAAGTGTTTAAATAATAAAGTGTTAAAGCACAATGTGTATAAGCATAAGGTCTTATCACATATAAATGTTTTATTTGACCTAACATAGGTGTTAGGCAAAAGTCCAACATTCATAATTTTTTTAAGTGCTTAAAAATAACAAAGCATAAAAATGGTCATGCATCATGTGTAAGACAGATGTTTTGTTTAACTCTAGATCATATAAGATGCAAGTTTTTTTGTTTGTCAAACAATACAGACTGTGTAGGTTTATCTTTATGTTTGATAGGACATTATATGCTTAGGCTAATAAATAATAAATAATTATTATGTGAGAATCATTAACTCTAAAATATCAATGTGCTTATTTTATGTTGTAGGAAATGTCCATTACTTCATTAAAACATAAGTCATATCAAGAGGTCTCTTGGATAAAGAGTTAAAATTGTTTTCTTTAACAACAACCAGAACTTTTTAATTTTGGCCCAACTATCTACCCAATATAGTGTGCACTTTCACCATAGTTTGGTGCAAAAAGGCTATGCTACCTAGAAAGATATGTATTGTTATTTATCCACGATGTTGCATAAAGAAGAAACAACATTTAAAGTTGCATGGAATAAATACAATATAAAATCCATCATCAAACTCATCAGACACAAGAAGGACATTCAAGTCAGCTAAAGCTGGTCAACGACCAGAAATGATTTTGCAACGACTATCTTCTTCTAGCACCTATATAAAGTCATTCATCAAGAATAAGATCAAGAGAGAAGAGGTTGCACTATACTGAAATGTTACCCAGAACTTTTGTGCCTCACAAAGCTTCAATGAGGACACTAAGAGTGTTCATCTATAAAACTAGGAAAATGTGTTTAAACCTAGTACACATCCAAAGACGTAATCCATCTCTAGTAGGAAAAACCAATGATATGTTGATCATACACTCACATAACCTTCATATCTTAGCCAAGAGTGGTTGTTTGGTAAAGAATACTTGGTTAAGCTAAGAGTGACTTATTGAAAAAATACTCAAAGGGTTAACCAGGTATCGCTACCATCTGAAAGAATACTCATTGAGCCAACAGTGGTTCATGGAAAGAATACATGGTTAAACCAATAATGACTTGTGGAAAAAAAATACTCAATGGGTTAGCCAAGAGTGGCTATAAACACAATCAATACTCGTTACGCCAGGTGTGGCTCGTGGAAATAATACTCAAGGGGATTAGTCAAGAGTTGCTACAAGTCCAAAGAATATTTGTTAAGCCAAGAGTAGCTATGAGACCAAATAATACTCGATTGTAGTTTATAGTGTTAGTCTACCTATTGAAACCTAACCTATGGATTGAGAAATGGATGTAGTATGTTATGACAAATGAACTAGTATAAAAATGTTGTGTGTATTTTCTCTCTTTCTTATCTCCTTTATATTACATGTTATTATTATCTATATTAACTTAAGAAGGAGAGTCATTGTGAAATCAATTTAAAAAGTGGTTTGAAATAAGTAAGCATGTGAAATTATGAAGTTGCATTTGTCATGAAACATCAAACGCAATATATGTTAACAAGTCAATAATATATTGCTTGACAAAAAAACCTGTCCTTTGTGTATTTACCATCTTCAAATGATATTTGCAAAAATTTTCAAAAAAAAATTAAAACATAATTCAACCCTTCCTTCTTGTATTTTTTTTATTTTTCACAAAATATAAGTTGCATAGCTACACAAATGCAAACTATGTACTTAACATATGCAAACACTTTGCTTATGCTCTTCGTCTGGCCAAACAGACACAAATGTATTGATGTTTTTCTGATAAGCTTTCTCTTACATAAACACAAGCATGTATACTTTGTCTTATAAACTTTTGCTTGGAAAAAATATAAGTATACTTTATTTGGTAAACCCATGCCTTAAGCTTTTCACGGTACACATCAAACTTATAAAGGCTTATCTTATGCTTCCAAAGAATGTTCGCTTCTCCATTCGTTCAAGAAGATCTCGCAACGTAGTGTCAACATTAAGATCTCTTGAAAAACATCCTTAAAGGTTGTTACATGCCAACAATGCCTTTGATGCATTAGGACATCTACTCGAAAAAGTCTTTCACCCACACATGGTCCTTGCTTTACTTTGTTTTAGGAAAAAGATATTTGACCTATGTCTAAAGTGACACATGTTGCTTAAAGATGAGATGTGCAATTAATGCTAAGTCAAAAGCATGTTAATGCATCTCTAAGCTCCAAACATGGATAGATGACATTTGAAGAAAAAGTACTTCAGTTTACCTTACAACACCCTAAAGTGATTTTCAACTACTCTTTTCTTCTTAGCTCTATATAAAGAAGATCCTGTGAAGAAGAAAGCTTGATGAAACTCTTTCAATAAGAACAAGAACAAACTATTGTAATATTAAGCAATCCTTAGCCTTGTATTTGTGAGAAATGACATTGTTTGTGTTCATATCTATTAGAGAGTGTGTTTGTCTTGTATTAGTCTTAGGATGTTAACTCTCTTTTAGTATGCAAAAGTCGTGATCATTTTCATCATAATCTTTGTGTAATCAAAGTAGATTAGACAAGAGTGGTTGAGTTCAAAGAATAACCAAGTTTTGCCATGAGTAGTTGGGTCCAAAGAATGCTCAAGTTTAGCTAGGAGTGGTTGTGTCCAAAGAATACTTGTTTAACGAAAAATGTTGTGTTCAAATAATAATTGCCTTGTATAAGGCAAACTAATACTAAAATAAAGCATGCAAATCACTCCACCTTAATTTTTATATTGCATGTTATTAATCAGTAATTAATATAAGAATGAGAGATTTGTGAAAACATCATTTGAAAATCTTTTTAGACAGTGCACTTGTTGATGTGGTCTCTCAACAAGTGAACCAAGTCAACTATAGTATAATTGAAAGTGGGGTTGTCATATCTCTAGGGATTAGAAAGTCTTCAAATAGTCAATGTTTATTTATCAATAAAGGCATATATACAAGGATAAAAAGTGCATATTAAAATTGCAAAAAAACAAGAATGATAGAGTAGATAGATGGAAACAAACACTGGAGTTATATTAAAATCAAGCATTAAGATTAAATAAAACTTAAACAATTATACATTCCCTATTCACATATGCAGTTTATAATTGTTCTTCTATTCCTTTTGCTCAATTAATTTAATTCCTTAATCATGGTTACCTAGGGATTGAACAATAATCAATCAATTCCATTCGCTTCCTACACTAAGATTAACTTACTAGAACAATATTGTCAAAGATGCACTCCGTTCTAGATAGGTGCACTTCTATGGTTTATTAAGTTTGATTATGAAAGTTTTATGTATTTCTCAATATCATTCAACCCCTAAGACCATGTATTAGCAACAAAGGTCTATAATACAATCATTAACAATAAAACTCAATCAGGTGAGAACAAGTTTGAGATTATTATAGAGATTCCTCCAATGTAAAGAAGTTCACACAAAACTCAATCTATATCAATACAAAGATTATTATCTACTATAAAACTTAAAGCACAAAAATCAATGATTGCATATATAAAGAAGAAATTACAAAAGAGTTATAGAATCATTAGTGGCTACAAATAGAATAACTCTCAAGTGTTTACTACACTCACATACCCCAACATAAAATCCCTTTTCAATTACAATTAAATTCCTATTTATAAAGCTAAGTAGCTAAGACCATCCAGTCTATGATAGTCAGGCTGCAAACCATTATAAATAGTTTGAGATCTATAGGCACTTCCATAATTCATATGAGATCAATGATAAAGTGTTAAGGACCCTTCCCCCTTTGTAGAGAACCCAAGAAACTGCTTTAAGGGAATCCAAAGATCTTGAAGGCATGCCTCTAGAAGAATTGTTAGATATTATAATTGTGCATATATGCTTAATCTAACAAAGAAGACCCTTGTCGAGGTACTTGGACAGTGGCTGCTCACGACAAATGATAGGAGAAAGACATATATTCCAAAATTTTTAGATAAAGAAAGTCATTAGTGACCAACATTGGAGAGTCATTAGTGATGGTCAGGTAAGTCTGAAACCTTTTTGTTCATTAATGATATCTTACTTGTAGACAGTCTAAAACACAACCTACTCACCATAAGCCAAATGTGTGACAGTGGATAGAATGTGGTTTTTAATAAAGACCAGTATATAATAAGCAAGAAGGATGAGACTAGATTATTTGTTGCTAATAGACAAGGTAATCTTTATAAAATTGATATGGATGAGCTATAAGCTCCAAAGCATTATTGCTTAGTAACGGTCAAAGAAGATCATTGGTTGTGGTGCAGAAATTGTGGCCATGCAAGCTTGAAGGTACTCTCAAATCTACAAAAACACCCTATAAGGAGTCTACTGTTGATATCATTCAAAGACAATCTTCTTTGTGAGTCCTTTAAAGACAATCTTGTTTGTGAGTCATTTGTAAAAGGAAAACAAGTCAAAAGCTCTTTCAAGAATAAAAGGACATATCTATCCAAAGACCTCTTAAACTAATTACTTAAACCTTTTTAAACCAACTAGAACTGAACCTATTAATAGAAAAAGTTATGGTCTATTAATAAATTTTACATATTCTGACATAAGGCAGTATAAAATCACACAACAAAACTTAATTATATTATGATTGATTTTCTAAATACTAATTCTATTAAATCCTAACTTTTTATGGAACATAAAATAAATATATATAAAAGAGAAATTAACTCAATATTTACTCAAAATTAACACTCATAATTGCTAACATATACAATAAACACATTCATTTTAATTACTAAAGTTGAATTTTCTAAACTATTACATTATATAACTTAAATATTCATAACCCTTGAGTTATATCACTTAAATTGCATTTTTATATCTATAAATAAGATCTTTTGTTTAATAATAATACACAAATTTTATTCTCTCCTCTTTCTATTTTTTTATCGTATTTTATAGCAATAATATTAATATGACAAATAATATCTTATACAGTACTTTTCTCTATCGGATCACGCCATTATATTAAAATCCAATTAATTTTTAAGATTGTAATAAAAAAGAAACTAAACATTTGATATTTGTCTATAATTAGTTTTCAACTTTATTACATACATATATTTCATTTATAAAGCAATTCCACCATAAATAGAAAATAAAATGTTATAGATAAAAAAATTAAATATATTTTTATCATGATGCAATGTTTTCTTGTAAGTATTTATAATTTTCCATGTGGTTTTTTGTTTTTTATTTTAATCTTTTTATTTTATTTTATTTTATTTTTATAATATTTGTATTTTAATTCTCATAATTTGTGCATAATTCAATTTTTTGTATATTACTATTTTTATTTTGAATTTATCAATTCAAAACAAACAAAATATTACAGAGACTAAATTAGGGATATATTATAAAAGTAAAACAAATCACTAGCACACAGTAGGAAAAAAAATAAACACTATAAGGAAATTGAAAAAAAATGATTTTATATGGAAAAAATAAATACGGTATTTATGAAAACCTTAAAAACGTTTAAAATGAATGATTGATGAAAAATGAATTGTATAATTTTGTTTTATGAATGTACTATTTTTATAATAATTAAATTATGTATATAATAAAGTTTTATCTTAATGAGATTTTTAATATTTACAAAATTTACAGCTTTTAAAATTTTCCTTTTGTCTTTGAAATACATACATTTTTTAATTTAATTTAAAAGATATTTTTTTTTCTTTAAAACTCATGCATTGAAATTTATTTAGAAAAATAAAATAAAATAATGGGACTAGATCAAACCTATAAAAAGAAGAAACAAAACATTTAAAACATGTTTATTTATATTTTATTTTTTATTGTTATATTGTCCCTTTTAAATAGCAATTGAAATATTTTGAAATATTTTATTATAATAATAAATATTTTTCGTGCCAGTGATAAAGTATAAAAGGTCAGATATCAAATACAAAATAAAAATTATTTAAGTACAAGAATTAAAGAAAAAACACTATTAAGGACTATATACAAAATTTGTAAATTGTTTTACCCTAAATTTTAGGTCACATGTATAATTTTATCTCGTATCCTGTCATCAAATTGTTTTTAAAATCTTTAAACATTTATTTTTATGTAAAACTAATATAAATATAATTTCCTGCTTTTTTTCTCAAGGTTCTTCTTAACAACCACCCTGGCTGTTGAATTAGTCTATGGTCTCAAATTCTTCATCTCTCTACCACCCTCTCACCAAAAAACCAGCCTTTGAATCTTTCTTCAACAAACCACTCACCATTTTCATTCCAAATTCTCAATTTTAAAAACCCCAGATGCCACATTCTGTGTCCAGTGACACCCTTTCTTCCACCATTTTCATCTCTCTTGACCACTTTGTTTGGATTGCACCATTGAAAATCAAAAACCTTGCACACTTTGATTTCTTTACACACATACTTTAGCACAATTCAAACCTTCTTTGTTAGTCTTTTTTTTCCTTTTTCTATTTTGAACACTATGACTTCTTCTCCTATTGCAGTATTGAAGTCTTTGGTTGGTGTTGATTATTAAACTTTTTCAATTTTGCTACCAACTGTTTGAACCTTGGTCAGCTTCTGTCCCCTTTTTGATCAAAAAACACAAGACAGAAACTTCCTCTATTTAGAATCTTGGTGTGAGTGGTTTTTACTTTTTGTTTGCTCTAGTTTTATCAAAAACTTTGAATTGAATGAAATGGTTGTTGAGCTTTGCTCAGAGAATTGTGGGGTATCATCCATGAGTCCTAGGATTTCATTCTCTCATGACTTCTCCCAATCAGATGCCATTCCAGTTGAGAAGCACCCTTTGAGATCAAACTCATCTGGGTTGAGCTCAAGCATTGACTTTAATTTCTGTGTTCAGGAAAGCTTAGAGCTTGAGTCCTCTTCAGCAGACGAGCTTTTCTCACATGGGGTTATCCTTCCCACTCAAATCAAGAAGAAGAGCCTCAACAATGCTCTTTTGAAGCCAAAAAATCAAGAGCTGTTACCACCATCTCAACCCCAATTACCACCCTCAAAAGCTATTTGTGACAATGCCCCTTCCACCACAAGGAAAAGCTCCAAGAAAGAGAGACACAAAGATGGCAAGGACTTGAATGAGGAAGCGGATGAGAAGCATAGTTCCAAGTCATTTTGGAGATTTAAGAGAAGCAGCAGCTGTGGAAGTGGATATGGGAGGAGCTTATGCCCTTTGCCACTTTTGTCTAGAAGCAATTCAACAGGGTCTTCACCAAGTGTTAAGAGGATACCATTGTCAAAGGAGGGTCATCATGTTAAGCAAAATTCCCAGAAACGCTCTTCCTCTATCAAAACTTCTCACTCCTTGGCTTCACACAACCATCAAAAGCCTCCACTGAAGAGGAGCCATGGATCTTATGGTAATGGTATTAGAGTTAGCCCTGTTCTCAATGTTCCTTCTGCAAACCTTTTTGGTTTTGGCTCAATCTTCTCCAACAATAGAGATAAGAGCAAGAAGAAATAGTTCACAAAAAAAAACAGAAGTTCTTTTCTAATTTACAATTTTACTAATTTGCAAATGAGTGGGGTCTACCTTTTTTTTTTTTTTTTTTTTTTTTTTTCCAAGTTTT
>Ga0209700_106610_pt1 | contig 17673 bp, 10 predicted proteins | sample SiratroredBW_FD_187528 | JGI IMG/M metagenome (GOLD analysis project Ga0209700, IMG submission 187528) | Root nodule microbial communities of legume samples collected from California, USA - Siratro red BW (SPAdes) (version 2) | ecosystem: Host-associated > Plants > Roots > Nodule | place: USA...
TTTCTTTTTTAATTTTTTTTTTTTTTTTTTTTTTTTTTTTTTTTTTTTTTCCTTTTTTTTCTTTTTTTTTTTTTTTTTTTTTTTTTTTTGAGGAACCAACCTTTCTTGAAGCTTAAATGTTATAATCTTATGTCGCCGGTCTACTCTATTTGCCAATCAACTTTACATAGTTGATTATTTGAAACTTTTAATTAGCACACAATGGATTATTCTTTCCCTTATTCGCATATAATATGTTTAAAAAAACTAATTTTAATCACGTAAATATTCATCATTATAAATTATAAATATGTCACTGTTAATATCTTAAGATAATAATTATCACTAGTATTTTTGTCACTATTATAATTGTGACAATAATTTTAAATGTTACTATAAAATTAAGTTTTATTATTGTTAAATAATAAAATATCATAAATATATAAAACAATAATGATAAATTAGTTATTATTGTTATTAATTTATTATAATTGATAATATTTTATTATCAAAGTTTATATGATAATTAACTATTAGTTGTTTTTAATTATTAATATTTATCATTGTTATTAGAAATTAGGATAGTTTGTAATAAATATCATATCATAATTAATAGGTAAATTGTATTTAAAATTTTAAAATAAATATTAATTAAAATAAATAAACATAAAATATAAATATAAAATATTCATTGTATTTAAAAATACAACAAATAAAATATACAAAAAGAACTTGAAACATAAATATATCAAATTAAACTTAATTTTAATTTTTGTTTGGACGACAAAAGGTAAAATGAATTAACTAGAACATTGGAACATTTCAGGATATCCCAACCCTCCTTATACACAAAGAACAAATACAAGTTCATCATTGAAAGAAACAACAACCACGTAAAATGATGAGATGCAAAAATATCCTGTAGCCACAAATGTGCTCCCACACCTGTAATAGAGCTACAACAACAACCCGCCTCAAGGCTAATATGTATTAAACATTCGGATACCTCAGAACTACTCTTACTCTTAAGAGCAATAAACATTGTCATCAATCAAGCAACTATACAGTGTTGAGTCTTGACAGTAGCGTCCTAACTCATGGTTTGACTGTTGCTAATCTTCGCACCTGACTCCAAACAATAACTTCTACCACGATTACCTTGGTCAAATGGTTGGATGGTCCATATTATCTTCAAGGATTTTGATCCTGAAAAATAAATAAAAAAAATCACTAAATGAATTAAAAAATTAATAATATTTAAAAATATAGAGATATAGAAATATTAATAAAAAATTTAAATAATAATACAACTTACTTTGTTTGATGGAACATTTGAAGATAAACTTCCTAAAGTAGCCATTTGATGTCTGGTCTCCCTTTCAATATCTTGCTTCTTTTGGTCATGTTGAGTTTTCATAGCAAATTAGTGATTTTTGATTAATTGATGTTGAGATTGCAATTCACTTTTAAAGTTGAATGTTAGTCTCTTGTTGCTTCTGAATAATCTTGGTCAAATTTTGCACTTCTAACTCTAAATCATTTGCTCTCTTTTGTGCATCTCCATTTAACTTTGAATAAGTTGTCTCTCTATATTTCTTTTCGTCATTGACACACTTGTTATACCTTGTGAGTGATTTGGTTTTGTTCCCAATACAAATTCAAAATGTTTTACCAGTAGGACATGTGCTTTTGAAATTTGATACACTTCACTCACATTTTTCAAAGGGTGGTGATATTTTGACACCACTATTCATCTTTGACGCCATTTAACATTAATATATATTATTATTTTATTTATATATAATGTTTTATTAATAAAATATAGTGTCAAATAGAAATATAAGTGAATAGCAGTGTCAAACTAGCATTTTTCTTTTTCAAATTGTCCTATATAATATTAACACAAAATAATATGATACATGTCAACATACAAAAAAAATAATAAAATAACTTTTGATATCTCTATATATATTTTCACATGTCACCTTATCTACACATTTCAACACCACAATCTAAATTTTTACACTAAAATTGTAAAACTTTAACGAGATAAAAATATAACTTTTAAATCTATTAAAATAGAAGCAAAAGTAATTTTTTTATTTATCATAATTTGTTCTCTATTGGGAATACATCAAGTTTCATCAGATCTCATTCATGTGGCCTTCCATACTTCCACTGTATTTGGCCATTCATCACTTTTTAGTTTCTCTTTCTATTAAAAATAAATAAAATAAGATATAATGATGTTAGATTAAATAAAAGAACAAAAACAAACAAACTAGTATATGTGAAACATAAAAGAAACATTGCAATTTCGAATGTCTTTTGGACAATTGATTTTGTGCCAATAACTGACTTAATTTCTTGTTTACTCCGGTTAACTTTATTTTTAAAACTCCTTTCCTATAAATGTAGAAATAATTTAATATTATAATATAAAATACTTAAAAAATTAAATTCAAATTTAAGATATAAATATATAAAGAATGTAACTTACCTTAAATTTAGAATTGTTCCATTTATTATTTTTAACCAATTACATCATTTGGTCTACCTTTGTTTTGGATATATGTTTGATGTAAATGATGATGTCTATTTCTATATTGGTTTTGTAGTTGTTTCATTGCATGTTTTCTATCCTCTTCTATCAAACATAATGCACCCTAAAGTCATGGAGTTAAAAGAAATACCAAATAGAACATTGTTAAAATACATTCAATATGTAAATCAAAATTAATTAAGTGCATAAGTTATACTAACATTCATATGTTTCCACCTTATATTTAGATCATCTTCATATATCTCTTCCCAAGTCTTAAATTGTAAAAGAGCTTTTTGCCATATACACACATTTGCTTCAGGTTTGAAATATTTTGCATGTTTTCCACAAAGCTTAAAACAAGGAGGAGGAAATTGGATATCAAATGTTTTGTCCATCACCATTAACTTTTCTCTTTTCTTTAGGAGTTTTGCATGAATGGTGTGCCCACTTCACTTCTTAACATATTGACCTAAATTAAATTAAGGAAAATAAATCAACACCAATTTAAGTACTTGAAATTTTTAATTTTAGAAAAAACATGTTCTTCAAGTACCTGTACTTGTTTTAGGTTGCTCAACATCACTCAACATAGAGGCATTGACTCTTTTAGAACTTAATTTTAATGATCTTGTTATCTACAAAATATAAATGTAAATAATCATAAGAGTTAAAGAAAATATATATTAAAAGATAAGATAAATGATTAGATGAAGAAGAAGCCAATGTCATGACATACGGAAAATGAGCAGTAGGACCTGATAGATAAATTCAAGTGTAGTGAAAGCAATCATAACTTAGTATAGATAAATTCAAGTGTAGTGGGAGAACATAAGCTAAAATACTCGATAATGTCTACATGTAAGCCAATCCACATAGACCAAACTACTCCGTTTACAAACACATGTAAGATTCAATATAGCCAACAAAGCTTCATAAACAAAAAAGTATTATCTAGAACTAACAAATAATTAAATCATGTTTCACTATCAATCTAAATTAGATTATATATATTGTTGGTGCAATTAAACTAAACACAAACATTTCATATGTTAAGATCCTCATTATATACCTTTTTTTTTGTTGTCTTTCATCTTCTTTACTAGAATCTTGGAATTCCTCTACTTCTTTAGGCCTATACTTTTCCCCATGCTCTTCATCTCTTTTCTTTTCCTTATTGGTTTTGGTATTTTGAATTGAAACTTTCAATGAATAAGTTGTATGTGATAATCCCAAAGCCTCTAGTTTTGCTTTGTTTTCTTCGATTCTTTGTAATCTTTGTTCTTCATAGTTAGACATGTTTTGCTCTTAGAAAAACAATTAGATATTTTCTATCAATCTTTTCACCTACATTTGAGACAAAAAATAACAAATAAATAATCAAAATTTGTTACAAATGGTCAAATAAAAATGAATATCAATGTTAAAAGAACACATCCATCCCTACCTCAAGCAAAAATATTGATAAGTGTATACATAATATATAGAAGTAATATTGGGGAAGGATTCATAATATTCATATTCATATAAATTATAGGTTATACATTAAGGTCTAGGTGTAGGGTCTTCCAGTATCATATATACACAATTCGAAATTGATATGCAAATTTGTGTCTGTTTCAAAATCATCTCTAATTATCTGTTATCACATACTGCTCCAACACACAATAATATACATAACTTGTCAACTCCATAACTTGCTGCTTATTGTGGGTATATCTATATTTTAAGGGTAATGTTTTCAATAATATTTAAATACTTCCCTAGCATTCATCCCTGAATTGTTAATCTGTATGACTTTTCTAATTCAGGATTACTCATTCTTGTCTTAATGGTTGATATTTCTCGCTAACAGGTAATCGTAGAGTATTTGACAGTAGAAGAAGCTGATGGGCTAAAAGAGGGATTCAAGTTTGTAAATACAAACAACAGAGGCAAAATCAACGTTGATGAATTACGAGTAGGGTTGCATAAATTAGGCCATCAAGTTCAAATTCTTATGAAAGCTATGAGTACTAATTATTATATCTGAAACCTTCTCTCAAGAATTGATATTTAAAGTACCTTCCTTTTTATAAAAGATTGGGGTCTTTTTTTTTGTATATGTCAAAACTAAACTACAAACATCAACAAGTTATTTATTCTTTAACATGGTATGATATAGGATAATTCAGCCACAAACAAGCATTCTTAATTCTTCCCCAAGTGTCATATTCTTTCTTCCTATAGAGAAACTTCGTAAAAAGTGCTATATTGTTATTTAGTTTTTGCCAAATCATATTATAAAATTCATGCCCCTCAGAAGGTTGTCTTGTTCACTCCTAACACATGGGACTGTTTTGACAAAGTGATATAGGCAGGGGTAGACACTTAGATTATGGAGAGTTTGTAGCTATCTCTGTTCAATCAATCAATCAATTATATGATTGATTAAACATAGAATCTCATTTAAATAGAGAATCACAATTAAACAGAGAGTTACAATTAAACAGAGAATCTCTCTTCAAAGTGAAAACAAACAAAATCACTTAATGACGTTAATTTCAGATTACACACAGTCTGAACAGTGCCTGATGTGAGCAATGGTCATTTGCCTCAATCAAGTGAAGAAAGAAAAAAACTAAAAATGTTTGATTTATATGAAAGAATGTTACCTTTCACGATAGGGTTTAAGAAATGACTCTCAATGTATTCTTCCTAATCAAAGTTTGAGTTCTCCAAGTTTTAACTCGTCACTGGTTCAGGATGCGACAAATCTATTTAACACGAAGTTATTGATTTACAGACAGAGATGTGAAATGTGAATTCCTTCTTAGTCACTGCTTCATTTAATGTTAGGGTATGCGTTGACTGGAGATTTTATTACATTTAGGAATGAGGGCTTGCATTTAGGGTTGGGAATGATTGCAACTTCAAAATCAAAAATTGAGTTTGACATTTGAGAACAACTTTAGGAAGGGGGCCTTGGGTTTAGAATTAGGTATGGGTGCAACTTCAAAATGGAGTTGTATTTGAGATTTGTGAACGGTTAGATTGAAACTATCTAAACAATTGAAAAAATTGAAAGCATCAAAAGTGTTGTGAAGTTCTCATTAGGCTGGAAAGCACACAGTATCTACAAAATTGAATGAGGTAAAAGTTGTGTGAAGATATGGTTAGATTGGAAAGCACATAATATGTGAAAATTTGAAGGTGCAAAAATTTTGTGAGGACCTGTGAGAGCGCCAAGTAAATGGCCCAAAAAATACATGATAATTAATTAATATAGTAATATATAATTATATTTATTAATTTAATTTAATAAATTATATTTATTAATTTAATTTAATAAATTAAAATTTGAAGTATAATTATACTATATTTTTTAACTATCAAAAATACATGATTTAATATAATAGAAAAGGATAAGTGGATAAAGATTATTTAATGGAATTTTCACAATCTCTTACTATTGTTAAAATCTTTGTAGGGAGTATTCATTAAAATTCATCAAGATCTAGAAGATACATTCTTTCAATATATACTATGATATTTATGTTGTTATAATGAATGTTAATGAATAAGATTTATATTTTTTTTATATCTTATAATAAACTAACATCTTTCTCTTGTTTTATTTCAAATATTTTACTCACTATTAGCTTGTATGCAAAGATAATTATTTATAATTAATATATACATAATAATTAATTTGGTTATAACCGACAGAATGAGAGTAACAAACTTATCTTTGAAAATTTTTAAGATAAACTAAAAACATACATATTGATTATCTAGGGAGTACTCACTTAATCTTTCTCATTGGGTATTCTTAAATCTCTCCATTTGAAAAAGAATTTCTATAGGAAGATCTAAACTCGATATTTCTCAACAGCAGCTCGGTGACCATTATTCAAATCTTGAAGCCTTACTTGCTTCCACATTAAACGATTTAAGCTTCTCTTCGGTAAGAGCATTCATTAATTTTATTTAAATTGATCTTATTGGTGAATTAATTTTTCTAATATAAGTGTTCAAGCTAACTAGAGTTCGTTGTTATCTATATTTATGCATTTATATATAAATATATCTTATTTGAAACATGGCCTTACATTTTAGTATATTAAATTTAAAGTTATCAATTTTTTCATACAAAATATTTATTATGTGATGTCATGTTTTTTAAATATGTATTTTCATTTGCACTTTAACACATTTAATTATAGAATTTCTCGTATTGTGTTGACCTTTTTCGGCAAGTGTACCGAGTCAAAAGTAATATAGATTTATAAAGTAAGGATGTCGATCCCATAGAAAACAATTTTGCTATTAAATCTCAAATTCACGACTCACTAAGCAAATAAAAGTTTAAGATGATTTATTATAATTTGAATTAATAAGCTATAAAGAACAATTAAAAATAAATAACAATTATAAAAAGGAGTTTGCAAGATCTAGAAGGACTTTGAGATTGAATTTCATCTATTTCTCTCGTTCATATTTTGGATTTGATAAAAACATACAATATCCGTAACTACTCACAATTGATGCACATATAAAAATCATTCACACCGATTCCTCTGATATGAAATTCATAAGGAAATTTCCTTAACACTGATCTCTCAGCAATTTAGTAAATTACCTAGTATTAAGAACATATGTTATACGCAATCAATACATCGAAACATATCCCTAGTATTCCAATATATTGATTATTTTCATCTAGGTCAGAAACTCAAAAGTACTTCCCAGTTAAATTTAAGAATCAAAATCAAGACTCTATTGATTAGATAAAATCTAGCATTAAGCACAAGATGAAAATACCAATTGAGTAGAAACTGAATATTATATATAAAAATCACCAAAATATGAATGAGTTCAAAAGATTACATTCAATCCCAAAGATGAAGAATTAACTACCCATGGTAGCCATTACAACCTAATGAAAGGAAGATTGCAAGAGAAGAAGAAAATCTTGATTCTAGTCGTCCGCCTCCGTCCTCTAGGTCTTGATGCCTCCCAAAACCCTAAAGATCTCCTTTTAAACTTGGTTTTTGGGTCTAGGTTAAGTGACTTTTCTCTTGGGCTTTTTTCTATTTTAAGCTTTTTATTTCTTTTCTTCATGAATCTTCCAATCTATCATTTTCTGCATTCTTTTATACCTGAAATTTCACAATAATTGAGATTAAATGATTTTCTTTAACTCAGGACTCAAAACATAAATTTAAATCCAAAAACTCTAAAATTGGGAGTAATTGTTATTTTAAATAACACTTAAACCCACAAGTACTCAATATTTCTCATGTATAAAAACACTCAAAATTGGTACTTATCATATTATTAATATAATATTTTTCTTTAATAGGTATGGTATTAGATAAAAGTTGGATGCAAATAATTGATATAACACAACATTTATATGAAAAAGAAGTTATAGACTTTATTGAATTTTCATTTATTGATCTTGAAGAAGGAAAGTTAATAGGATGTCCTTGCAAAAAGTGTAACAATAATCTCTTTCAGAAGTCTAAAATAATTATATATGAACACTTGATCACAATTGGGATAAAAAGATATTATATTATATGGGGTCTTCATGGAGAAGTAGTGAAGGAATGTTATAAAGATGGTGACAAGAAAAATTATAGTGATAGGATTCAAAGTATGTTACATGATATTGGGAGTGCTATTAATGTTGAAGACACCAAAGAAAGCAACCAAAGAAGGTATACAACAAGTCCAAAGTATAACACAATGATTGAAAAAATATCCAACTTTTATAAACTACTAGAGGATGGTGAACAAGAATTATATCTTGGTTGTAGAAACTTCTCCAAGTTATCATTTATCGTTCAATTATTGAATATCAAATGCCTTTTTGGTTTGAGCGCAAAAGCAATTGATTTCATACTTTGTTAACAAAAACATTTTCACAAGGAAATAAAGTTCTTGAATTGTACTTTGAGGCTCGAAAAATTATTCGTGAGCTTGGGCATGATTACGCCAAAATAGATGCTTGTATGAATTTCTTCATTTTTTATCGAGGTAACTATTTGAAATCAACTTCTTATCCAACCTGTAAATTTCCCTGAAATAAAAGATCCACATCAAAATTTACATCATAAAATTATGTGGTATTTTCCTTTAACTCCAAGGTTACAATAATTGTATGTGACATCTAATACTGCTAAAGAGATGAGGTGTCACAAAGATAGGCCTTTTAATGAAGATGGGAAAATGAGACATCCGACTGATTTTATTGCTTGGAAGGATTTTAACTCACAATATCCATATTTTTCGGCAGATTCACATAACGTTAGACTTGGTCAAGCAAGTGATGATTTTAATCCATTTGAAAATATGAGTAATTCATATAGTGTGTGGCCAATTATTTTAATTATGTATAATTTGTCACCTTGGAGGTGCATGAAAAATCCTTATTTCATACTGTCAACACTTATTCCAGGTCTTAGAGCTCTTGGAAATAACTTTGATATAAATTTACAACCTTTAATTGATAAATTGAAAGAATTATGGGAGAATGGTATAGAGACATATGATGTGTCAATAAAAAAAACATTTCAATTACATGCATTGATTTTGTTGACTATTAATGTTTTTTCTGTATATGAAAATCTATCATGTACTAAGTCCTTGTTGTAACGAGGATACATGGACCTTAAGTTTACCAAATGAAAAAAAAATTATTATATGGGAAGTCGTTAGTTTTGCCACTTGATCATTCTTGGAGAATAATGCAAAAGTTTTCGATAGTACTAAAGAATATCATCCAACTCCTAGACAATTATCTAGAGGTGATAGTTCAACAACATCAACAATTTGACCAGGTTAGTATATATGTTTCTTTAAAATATTACTTTTTTATTATATATTTAAATATTTTTAAATTTAAATATTAAAATTTTTATCTTAATCAAAAATAGAATTAAAATATTCAATTAAATGTTTAAATATAAGCATTACCATTTTTATCTTATTTATTTAAATTTATTTTTAAATTTAAACATTAATAATAAATAATATATATTTTAATGTAAATCTATACTAATTCAATTAAAAGATAAAAACAATTTGTTTATCGTCATATCTTATATTAAATAAATTTTTATATTTAAATATTCTTAGTATGAGATAAGTTTATGAAATGACATATTTTGAATATATAAATTAAATTTATATCTAATTAAAGTGTATTAACTAATTATATTTAAATTAAATAATACTTTATATTTTTTTAGTTAATTGTAATTATTTTGTTATCTTTCTTTATACATTAACTCGTTAACTTTTTTTATATATTTTTATTAGTATCTATATATTCATACTTTTATTAATAATAAATATATACATGTGACATTCGATAAGTTTGTCAGAAAAAGAAAATGAGAAAAAATTCAATTATTTAAGAATTAGAAGAAAAGAAGTTTTTTTTTTAGTTCTATTAGAGAGGTCTAAAATTACATTATAATTTAGATGTATATTGAAAAAAAAAATGTATGTGACAACATAGCTGGAACATCGATGGATATTGAAAAGAAGAGAGAAGACAATATAAACTTTCAATTTGATCTTGCCCATATAGGAGTATGTTTAGAACTTCATGCGATCATGATTGAAGAAGGAAAATACATATTTTCATATACATGTTATACCATGTCGTCTCAAGAAAAACATACATTTTGTGAATTTCTAGTTGATTTAAAGATTCCTAATGGTTAATTATCCAATATTTCTCGATGTATAAATATTCAAGTATATATAATGAAATGTTATGATTGTCATATATTTCTACATCCCTTACTCCTTCTTTCAACTCATGGTATTTTTCAAAATGAAGTTTATAAGATCTTAAAGTAGAATAAATTTAATATTTCTTAATAATTACCAATAATATAATAATAATAAATATTATATAATTATTATTAATTAAAAAACACTAAACAAAAATTTTATTCATTATATTAATGTCAAAAGAAAAATAATTTTATTATATAATATTTTATATTAATGAGTAATTACTTGTGAGATTATATTTTGTTATTTTTAATGAATTATTTTTGATTAATTAAAAAATATCTCAAATAATATGTCAAAAGTGACAAGTTTTATATTTATAACTGTTAATTACATTATCATCACAAAATAAAGAAACAATGTTGACTTGTGAAAAAAATCATAAATTTAAATTTAAAATAAAATAAATTTAATATTTGTTTCCTAATATAGATAGATGTATTTATAACTTTTTTATTAAGTACATAAATTTACAACATTATTATTGTTGAAATTTTTTTAACATACTAATTAATAATTAATAGTTTATTATTAATAACAAATAACTAAAAATAAATAAATGTTGATCTATAAATATTTAATAATTTTATATTAATTATATTCTTAGTATAAGAAAACTAATTTTATTATATATTCTTTTTAATAATTATTTATGATATGTAATTTTTCAATATAAATATTGTGAAATTTTTTTAATTTTGATCTTTGTGACAAACAAAAGTATAGTCACATATAGTATATAAATAGTGAAAAAATTTATGTTTTTCAGTAATTTCTTTTGTTAAAAAACTTATATTTCTTGCAGTTTGAGTTTGGAGGCTATTATATTATGTCTATGTTTATATTTTGAGTCTTTCTTGAATAACTACTATAAACAATTAATGATTCTTTAGGATAATAATAACTATAAATAACTAGAGTAGGAATAATTTTCATCCTTTAGGACGTGAATCAAAATCTTAATATTAACTAGCAATATCATATAACACAAGAAAAAAAAAAAAAAAAAAAAAAAAAAACAAGATCTTGACATGCCCTTTCCTTGTGACATTCTTATCACTCACATTTTGAAACATCACGACTTTAACATTCTTGTAGAAATATAAATTATCTTCGAGGGTGTTCTAATTGGTTCAAAGGACTTTGAAAAAATTGAAAATCATTAATGTTAAATCTGTCTAGCAACATATCGGAGACAATTACAATCGTCTACGTAATAACGAGGAAATTCATCTTATAAACAATGATAAAAGTGTTTGTTTACAAATAACAACCCTAACTTCAACAGGATGATTATATGCTTAATAAGGTAGGAATCAAAGATTATGATAAGGTTTAAGTAGTTTAACTCTAAATGTTCGTCAAGGTTTCAAAATGGTTAATAATAGATTTATAGATTTAACAAAATCTTGAAAATATTTAAGATGCACTAAAGTAAATGACGATAATTTATTAATTTCTTTTGTTTTTGTTTAAACGTGAAATCAAAGTTTTTTTTTATTTGGATTAATATAAGACATTTATTATCTACTCATCGCAATTATTTTAAAAATTCGTGTAGAGTTTTGCGATGATATCGAATATTAAGAAATGTTGAACAAGGATATGATAACTATGAACAAAAATAAATAAAGAATACGATAATATAAAAAAAAGTTTTTTTTTATTAAATGTTATTTTATTCGTTTACAATAGCCCACTTAATATAAAATTCTAAAAAATTAAATACAGAAATTATTTTAAATAAATAAATTTGATATTACTTGATATTTTACTCATATTTTCTTATACTTCTTTGATTATCTGATATTCTACTTATTTGTTTCTTTGATATTTCCTTAATTATTTTTCTGTTATTTTTACTAATATCTTTTGATATTTTCTTAATTATATTTTACTCGTTTTATTTTTAAATTTGACATTAGTTTGAACGTTTTTTTCTGGTCCGAACATTTTCTTTTTATTAGTAAAATATCTTTTTTGGACCCGTGAATAAAAATTGGAAAAATTAACAATAAAAGTTAAAGAAAAAATACTCTAAAAGTTCAAAACTCCCACAATTAAAAATAAAAGAATTTCATAACATCCCTAGATTTGAAAAATGAGAAAACTATAACCTGCAACATTGAACCAACCAAAGCCTAAACATTAAACAACAATTAAACCCAACGATGAATTTGAAGCAATAATGAAAATCAAGAAACCACAATTGGAAAGTTGAAAACCTAAAATTCAAACCAGGATAATGTAACACTTACACTAGAAAACCATATAAAAATCAATATATGGCATCAGACCTACAAATCTCCCTCGATTGCGCATAAAACTTCGTGCTTGAAAATAAACCTCACTCCTTTGCACGTTGGCTTCAAGCTTAATTCCACCTTCAAATTTCCCTCTTCTGTAGAACTAAACCTATCTCTACCAAATGTTGTTCGAAAGTCATGTAAGGTGTGACAAATGAAAAAGGTACATACGGAATACTAAAGAGCTTGAAAGTATTTTCAATTTAAAAATCGCTTTATTACTTTGAGAAGTGACAAATGAAAAAGGTACATACGGACTACTAAAGACCTTGAAAGTATTTTCAATTTAAAAATTGCTTATTACTTTGAGAAAGAATTTTTTTGTTTTGAGAAATTATGAAGAAAGGAAGTCTTGTAAATTTATTAAAGTTTAGGAGAGATTTATGTAATTTACTAAAAATATTATTAGAGTTTGTTACTAATGGAAAAATAACATCACAATATAATAACAATATAATATAGACCATACTTTAACAGTTAATGCAATAAAAATAAATCTTCATAACTTGTAACAATATGAAGAGCAAAACAGATGAATACCAATAAAAAATCACCAAACTTACAAAGGAGACACTAAAATTTTAATGTGGAAATCCTTCAAAATAATGATAAAAAACCACTCGTCATTCATATCAAAGAAATTGTTCAACTATGATCAACAAACAATACAAAGAGTCTTAATGAAACATACAAAACAGTATTAAAACTCAGCTAAACAACAAAATAATAACGCTTACAAATAGAGAACAAAAGGTGAAAATCTTCAAATACACAACTACTATGTAAAATTGAGTATCTTCTTATTTAAATCTCGTTTAATGATCCAACCATTCAGAATGAAAATCCAAGTGTTCCAAATCAGCTATCAAATTTTCAGCCTGATCTAACGAAGAACAAATCTAAAGTAGTGATTTTACCGTTGTTGTTGATATGTGAAAAACCGAAAATGACTTCTCTCTTCCTCTTTCTCAAAGTACTGATGTTTTAGATGACCTAAGACATTTTTTCTTATTCTCTTTTTTCTAACTTCAAACTCTTGTTCGCTTAGTTAAATAAGTTAAGTGAGACATCAAATGAACTTATCAATTTTGGATATTTTTAAAAAAATTACTTCTTTTATACTTTTGTACATTTAATTATATTTTCTCAGAGATTTTTACCTTTATTCTTTATAATTGCTTTTTCCTATTTTTATGTCCTTTAAAAGTGTTGGATTAACCCTTATGTTTAAAAACTTATATATATTTTCTTTCATAACCCTCATGTTCTATGTTGGTTTATGTACATGATTTTATCACTTATGTTTTATTGAGTTTCATTGGATTGAAAAGTATTTTAAAAGTTATACATTTATAGTTGAATAATCAATTAGTTTTATAGTAGACATAATTGGATATTTTTATAATATTTTATGTTCACGTAAATCTTGTGTTAAAAATAATTAAGAGTTTAAAACTTTTACATAATAGATTTAGACTTTTTTTTCATTAAAAAATTAGAGTTTAAGTAAACTAATAATGTGAAAGGAAGATTGTTGGTAGAGATTATACTGAATGCAGGAAGGTTAGTGGATCTAGTTAATGAAATCTAACTTTACTTATCTTTTTTAAGGGTTTGTTTGGATTAGAGAATGAATTTGAATTGATTTGAGATGAAAGTGTGTGAAAAGTTAGTGTTTAGTTGAGAAATAGATGATAAAATTTAAGAGAAAAATAAAAAAGCTTATGAAAGTTTGTTAGTGATGTAATAGATATAATAAACATTTTAATATTTTTTAATATATAAAATTATAAAATTAAAAATTTATTATTATAATTAAAAATAATTAAAAAGAAAATATAATTTATTTATTTAGCGTAATTGATAATATTCTTAAAAAAATTATGAAAATATTAAATTATGTAATTATTTTTAAAATAAAATTTAGTTTATTATAAAATATATTAATTTATTAATTGAGACTGATAAATTTTCTAAAACAATTTTAATATTAAATTTGAATATTTTATTATTTTATAATGATAAAAAAATAACTATCATATATAATTTATTTTCATTTTAAATATTTTTATTTATTTTTATTAAATTATAAGTATATTTATTTTATTATTAATTATTTTATTAATAATAATATATTATATTTTTATTATAAACATTTATATAACATTTAATGTTTTTATTATTATAATTATTATTTATGATTTTATAATTTTTATTATTATAATTAGTATCTTTAACATTTTAATATTTTCAGTTTTTAAATATTAATATTATTAATAATTATCTTATTTTATAAAATTAAAATAATAACTTTTAATTTATTATATTATTATTATTATTTTATAATTTTATTAAATTTATTATTATTTTATTATAGACTGTGTATATTTCCCCTCAAATTTTGACTTTGTGTGAAAAAAGAATTTTCGTCTTTCCTTTCCTTTATTTCTACAATAAACTAATATTTTTTTTTATTAAAATTCACACTTTCCACACATTTCATTCTTCTTAAACTTTCGAGATTCAAAGAGACTATAAATGGTTTTAGTATGCTCTTATGGTTCCAAGTCTTTACGAAAAAAATTATAAACATCTCATTTTATTGGTGTTCAACTTTTAGAATAGTAGTTAATCTTTTTGTTTCAATCTTGATCTTGATTTAAAATTATTAATTCAACACTGTTGTTGTCTAAAATAACAGTAAGTATAAAGTCACTTTTTGACCAGGCATTATTTTGAAGTGTAACAAGTACATAATCTTGATTTTTCAATATTCAATCAATTTTTTCTTCAGTAGCCAAACTTTTTGCAATTCTGGAAATGTCTTTTGGTCCTCTTTAATTACCTTTTTTTTTGTCTTTTTTGAAAACTACTGACCCATAAAAAAATATTATATCATCTTTATTGATGCTTGAAATCTATTATTTAAAAACAACATATAACAAATAATAAGTCATAGTTAGATGTTATTACTTTTTAGCCTAGATAAAGTATAACTTAACAAAATCTGGTATGCTACCTATGCTTTGTAATAATAACCCCACAATTCATCTGCTGTACAGAACAATATTACATGTAATCCAACATATAAAAGAAGATTAGTTAGGCAAGTTACGTGAAGAATTGACCTGTTTTACCTTTTCATGTTTATTTTGAAGTTAGCTCAAAAGTTTGTTTGTATAATCAATTGTAGATAAATATGCATCGTCTAAAGTTGCATGCTGACATTTAACTTGCTCTTTAAATTGTCATATTACTATCACGTTGATATTAGAGATTCGAATTTTTCTTACCTTTTACTTACGTACTAGCACCTTAATATATACTCTTCCACTAAGAAAAAATATTAAGTAACCCATTAGGGCTTAAGACTTCAAACATTATGTTTACAGGTAAAAACAACTCGATTGACCCAGTTTATATTCCTGTTGGGCTGGTATTAAAATTACTATGGAGAGTTTAATCAGGTCATTATTTTCTTCCTATATTATATTTTATTTATAAAAAACAGTTTTGAAATTTCTTATTATTTTAAAAAATTTCATTGAATGAAAATTGTATACGTTTCAAACCAGTCATTTTTGGTGCAGTTTTTCTTAACAAAGTCATTTTCCTTTACCAAGGAGAAACAATGGTAAAATGTCATTTTCCTTTATTGATGAAATTCTTTTGGAGGATATGGATAGAAGGCTTCTAGAAGGAGACTAATTATGCGATTTTGTCTTTTTGGTAGAATCAAATTATCATCAATTCGGTTTATTTGTTTTTATGACATTATCAGATTCTAATAGTTTTATTTTATTTTCTTTATTTAGCTATACCTAGAATGCATACAGTACTTGTATATATTCAGTTCTCTATTTTGAAAGAAACATACAAAAAACAGAGAGAATATTTTTATTCTCATATCCTTTGTTCTTTTTGTTCATCTTTGTTCATCTCTTTATTTTCTATAATATGGTATCAGAGCTCTAAATTGAGAGCTCTGGTTGCTACATTTATCATGGCCAAAATTATTGATCCCTCACAATATTTTTCATCTTATCATGTTAGTTCTCAATAACATATGATTTGTTCTATTGGTACACACCAAGAGAGACAAATTTTTGGTGATCAGTCAAAAGCAATGAATGATACTAACAGAAGTAGTTTTGGAAGACGGTATACTTCTAATGTTTGCAGTCATTGTGGAAAGACAGGACATGTGATTGATACGTGCTATAGAAGACATGGTTTCTCACCTCAGTTCAAGTTTAAAAATCATGAAACAACATGTAATAATAATCAGCAGAATCATGAAGGTTCAAGGTCAGAGGTACATTCTCAGCATATTGGTTTTACTCCAGAGCAGTATCAAACATTGTTAACCCTTCTATAACAGTCTAAATCCAGTGACAATGTCTCTAATCAAATCTCTGTTATTCCTTCCAACACAACAACACACTGGTAATAAATTTCTCTCTTTCTTTAGTTATTGGATTATTGATAGTGGTGCTACTGATCATATTTGTTCATCCTGGAGTCATTTCACTTCATATCATCAAATTAATCCTATCTCTGTCAAATTACCAAATGGAAATCAAGTCTTTGCAAATTATTCTGGAAGTGTTTTTATCAGTCAAGATCATGTCTTAGATAATGTTTTATATATTCCTAACTTCACTTTTAACTTCTTTCAGTAGCAAAGTTAATTGATAATTTGTATTGTGTGATTGTTTTTTATTCTAATGGTTGTCATATTAAGGACAAAACCTCCTTGAAAATGATTGGATCAGCTGAGATGCAATGTAGACTTTATATACTCAGGGTCCCTTCTTATCAAAACCTTCAAATCAAACCTGTCAAATTTCCACATATCACCAATATTGTCAATTTCACTGCTAGTGATCTCGAAACCCTTTGGCATTTTCGGTTAGGGCATGTTTTAAACAAATCTTTAGATGTTATCAAAAATAAATTTCCTTTTGTTAAATATAATAAATCTTTCATTTGTGATATTTGTCATTTTGCAAAGCAAAAAAAACTTCCCTTTCCTCTTAGTTCATCTAAATC
>Ga0209700_106611_pt1 | contig 17671 bp, 5 predicted proteins | sample SiratroredBW_FD_187528 | JGI IMG/M metagenome (GOLD analysis project Ga0209700, IMG submission 187528) | Root nodule microbial communities of legume samples collected from California, USA - Siratro red BW (SPAdes) (version 2) | ecosystem: Host-associated > Plants > Roots > Nodule | place: USA...
TTGCCAAGATGAAAAAATGAAAAAAAAAACAAGGTCGAAAAAGTACATGATATTTACGATAGTGAGAAGATAACATTATTATTATTGTTAATATTAATAATAATAATAATAATAATAATAATAATAACAATATCATAAATAAAAAATATTAATAATTTAATAATATTAATAATAATATTAATATGGTTAACAACGATAATATGAATAATTAATTATTCATAAATCTTTTTTACATTGAATTCATATGTTATAATGGATTTTTCTGTAATTAAATTTTATAGATAAAATTTATAAATAATGTTAAATTTACTTATAAATTTTTATTTGTATGTAATTATTTACAAAATTTTTCTATAAATAAAATTATAATAATTTGTTATAAATTTTTTTATAGATTTATAAATAAAATAATAAATAATATTAAATTTACCTATAAACTTTTATAATGTAATAATAATAATAATAAATAAACCGAAAATTTATAGTAGTAAGTACCATAAATTGATGGCTTCACTCAGTATTCCATCCAATGGTTTTCTGGATAAACAGTTTTGGAACAATTATCAAAGAGTATTTCATAATCATTAATTACATAAAAACAAACTTTTCGGATGAAGCTTTTGGGTTATCAACATCAGCAGCACCATGAACCTTAAGAGTCCGTTTGCATTAGCGACCGAAAAGCGAGCATTTATTATTTATGAAGATTTACAAAGAAAATTATCAAATTTAAAAAATAAAATAATAACAAAAATTGAAAAATGTACAATGAGTTTTCAGTGTTCCTTCTCCTACATTGGAGAAGAGATTTGTGGGAGAAGGAGAATAAGTTTTCCCATTTTAAAAATAATTAATTTATTAAATTTATATTATAATAAAATAAATATAATTAATTATATAATATAATATAATAATAATATCTATTAATATTAAATATTAATAATAAAATAATAATAAATTTAAGAAAATTAATAAAAATAATAAAAAATATTAATAAAAAATAAAAATTAATAATAAATTAATAAAATAATAATAAAAATAATATATTATAAATTTTTAATTAAAAAATTAAAATATTTATCATTTTTATCTCATCACTCTCAAATTTTTTTCACAAACTTTTCACTCAAATCTCTTAATCCAAACAATCAAATTTTTCACACACTTTCTTTTCAAATAATCTCAAATCCACTCCCTAATCCAAACGGATATTAAGAGCATTTGCATATCCCAGAGCTATTAGTTAGACAAACATGCTAATTCAGTTCATTTCTATAGATTTAGAACCAAACATCTCAAACCGCTTAGGGAACCAAGCAATTGCAAAAGCACGAAACATGACATTTTTTTTATAAAAAGGTATAATTTTTTTCTTTTTTTTAAGAAAATAAATAAGTCGTGTTACGGTGACACGACTTTAGACAAATGCCAAATGAAAAAAAAGATAGTTGAAACCATATTAATATCGATTTCATTGTAAAAAACAAACTCAAGTTGTGTCAATAAAGTGAAGTCGTGCAACCATTATCACAACATCAATTCATATTTCTATATTAAAGTTGTGGTGTCAGGTTAAAATAATTTCAATTTTATTTTTTTCCACTAAAATGATGCCAACATAACATGACTTTTTCACTTAAAATTGTGTCTTCGTAGCACAATTTACCTATTAAATATATATATATGGCATAATTATATATTATTACTTAAATGAACAATATTACTGTTCGTTTGTTAAATTAAGTTAATGGAAAACTAACTACCCAAACCTTAAATTATCATATATTTTTCAATGAAACATTCTTACAAAATTGTATTTTATAAATATTTTAATTTTAAATTATGGGAGGAAACATTATTAAATTTTATCATGACTTAAAAATTTAGAGTATATGCAAGTTATGTGTACTAAAGTGAAAATACAAAACTTGTTATAGGCAAGGGGTAACCAATTTTTTCTATTATTAATTACAATATTGCTTCTAGTATAAGTTATCATTTCCTATTCTATAGAACCTGCATGGTAATTGTAAACTATAGGTTCTATTGTTTGAAAGTCAAATAATTAAATAGTAACTTGAAATTTGAAGCTCGTACAATATAAAAAATTACACAAATTGTTTCCATAAAAACAAAAACCCAGTGCACAAGCATTGAGGATGAAGTTAGTGAGAAAACAATGTTAATGTTCATGAATGAGGTGGAACATCCATGGCCAGAAAGGTGGTGAGGTTCATTGGCTTCATATACTTGGCAGAACCTGACATAATTTGTTGTACAACAAGTCTGTTTGCCTTTTCAGTTGGATGAAATGCATCCCAAAATACATGCAATTCTCTGTTGGGGCATAGGTTGGAGACTGGCAAGCATAACCCCATACCATTGTACGGTCCTTGTCCACAACAAGCTACTTTTGATGTATTAAATCCTACCCAATTTCACAACAAAAAATGTTAGGGTTTATTTGTTTATCTATTTCTTTTTCTTCATTAGAATAGCAAAATGAAAATCATCTTCATTGCATACGTACGGCTATTAGAAATATATATGATTCCAGCTAAGATTATTTGGTAAATTGAGTTGACACATGGTGAATATACTATAAAAAGATGTATCTTCTATCTTTCAGGGATAAATAAATTAATCAAGAATATGAAATTTGTTATTATAATTATTGGTACTATTCTTTTACTATTGTCATTAATTTTATATTGTCACACTATACATATCATTAGTATTGATGAAATATATGTCATAAATAATTTATTACTAATAAAAAAAATATTAAGGACAAATTTTATTTTATTCCTATGAGATCACCATTGATGTAAAAGTTATCAAACATGTAATTAACAGGTAATATTTATTAATTAAAGTTGACTTTTATTTTATTCGCATTAGCGTCTAATTTATGAATTTTGTTGACATTTATTTTCATCAAAAAATTAACTGATAATTTGTATGCTACATATTTTTTCTGTTTACAAGCTTGAATCTAAAGTTGTATTTAAAGGATTTGAACTCCCAATTAAAATAATATAATAGTGGTGAATTTTTGATCATATATAATATGCCATTAGTTATGACAAAAAAAAGTTGATTCATAATTAAAATTATTTTAATTTTCAGAAGCCAAAATATTTCTATTGAAAAATAAATAACTACTGTCGTCACTGTTTATTTTATATTACTAACAATACTTTTCTCACACTAAAAATAATTATTAGGGAAGAATGTTACTAATTCAATGATTTAATAGGCTTAGAGCTGTTGGAAATTGGGTTTAAAACCTACAAAACTCGTCTGTAAGATAATGACCGCATAAACTTTATAAACATTTAAATGATATTTTTAAGCAAATTTAAATTACCTTTTTAGGTAATATGGGATAAACAAAAGCCCCTAAGTCGCTAATAAAAAAAAGGAATATATGTGTTTATTATAAGGTGACTTAACAAGTGACAAATTCAATATGGTCACAAACTTTTTCTTAAAACACAAGTTTTTAGATTATTAATGACATAGCTGTTATACTAGATGACACATTCCCTTTTTGGTGAGAAATGCATATACAAATATTTATCAGTGTTAATTATTTTTTTCACATCAATATTTATTATATACTTTTTTATACAAGTTCTTCTTCGTCTTTCTTCTCACTCGTGGTACATTTCTAAGGTATAAATGAGTGTTTTTATAAAGATTTTTAAAAGAAAAAAATATACTTAAATTTTTTGTTAGTTAAAATTAACCTATACATAATTAATTTAATCTCTAGAAACTATTTTACAAAATTTTCTAAATTTTTATTTTGAACTTATAAACAAACTAATTTTAAGTTATAGGCTATAAAAAATCGTTGGAAAGAAAATTTTCCAAAAATATCCACTGTTCATATAAGAACTTCTCAACTTTGTCACCTTGTCACTGAGATGAACTAAGCACTTAAAAGAAAAGATAAGAAAGTAATTACCAAAAGCTTGGGGGTTGGTGATGAAGTCATTGTGCATCTGTGCTGTATTTGCAGCAATGAAAATGACAGAGCCAATTTTGTTGTTGAGCTCAACTATCATTTGCTCCAACCTAGGGTTGTACAATGCTGCAGCACGTTGTAGCTCAGCAGAACATTCTCCATTCTTGCCACGCATAGCCAATTCTGCAGGAGCACAACCCATTGGTCCTGTCCCTGTCACAATAACTCTTCTACCTCCCAGATCATACAGCTTCTGCATTAATATATAGCATGAACATTACCATTACTATTACAATGGAAATAAAGCTAAGAAAAAAAATATATGGTTTATTTCAGTTTACAAAAAATATATTCATTTTATGTTGTTATTTGTGAAAGATTTATGCAAATAGAACCTTTATTTTATATACCTGCAAGTGCTTTCTGTAGTGAGAAATGAGAAGGTTGACATAGTCTGGGAGTGGATATTGACGAGACCTTGCAGTAGATGACACCAGGAAGTAATTGTTTACAAAGTCATTTCCACCAACAGTGATGAGAATTAAAGCTTGATTCACCAGTCTTTTGGTTCTCGAGACACCAATTAGAGCACTCATTCGTTGTTGGTACTCTTTAAAATTCTCTAATTGTTTATGCATTTTAACTATGTTCATCTGCAAAACTTGCATTAATAAGCATCGCCAACTACAACTGTTTGCATGTCAGAAATTCAATCTGTACTTTTTTACAACATTTTTCATAAGGAAAAAGAGAGAGAAAAACAAGAATAATTAGTAGGGAAAATGTGAATCTTTTATTATTTTAGTACTTTGTTTCACTTTTCATTTCCCACCCTCTATAGTTGGTGTTGATCATTAATGAATGTCGAGGGCCATTAAGTATGATCTGGAATCCACTACTCTGTATTAGAACCAGATAGATTCCATGGTTTATGGTTCCATGTTCTCCGGGGCTAGTAACTTAGTACAATTTATTATCATCAATTTCACTTCTCAAATGGTGTAATTTTATGATTAAAAATGAAATGGTTAAACCTCTCATAGTAGGGAAATTAGTTAAAAAAAAAAAAAAAAGAAAAGAAAACATATGTAGGATTCCTTACCCTTGGCACAACAACAAACATCTGCATCCAGCATTTGAAGGCTAAACCCTATTGCTTTTCAACAGATAACACTCAGTGTAACACATAGTTTCGTACACCAAGAGAAATGATGGTGGGGACCCAACATTACTGAAAGAGTTATAAATTCGTACAATATATAGTTTTCCATAACATTGTTATTCTTAGAAATTAGTAGCTTCTTCCAACATAAAAAAAAGTCAAAAAGCGGGCCTACGTTATTTATGATAAAGCACGCTCAGGTTTTTGTGCATGCATATGCAATTCTAGAAAACAAACTCCAATATTCCTTTTTTAGCACATTATTTTCTATCACGTAAAATTAAATAAATTTCAATAAAAATAAGATATATAATATATTAAAAAATGTATTGCATGTTAATACTCTTTGTACTTATCATTCAACAATGAAACCAGGTAGAGTTTCTGGTATCAGTTAATCAAAGTACTTACAAAGTGATCTCCTGTATCGTTAAGGATTCCAACTCCAGCTGAAGCAAAATTTGCACCAACTAATAGATTCTCTCTTGTTAAGTCTGGGCTCAAGTATGGCATTGTAGACTCAGCACCAAGTTGTTGACCTGAAACAACAGCATATAACGTTCAAGATGCTAAAACTACCGGTAATGTACCTTTTTTTTTTTTTTTTTTTTTTTTTATCACTGGAACAATACAAAAATAAGAAGAGTTGTGTGAAAAAAAGTGATCAGGAGAATAGACTCTACTAAAAGTGGTTGAGACATGTTTTCTCTGACAAAAACTCGTGACCAAAAAAACCGGCAATTACATAAACAAGTATTTGGACCAACAATACAAAAAAATTGGTTTTTGAAAACTTAACTGATAAAATCAGGAATGTTGAATCCATTAGAGAAGCGTCCAGTTGCTCTGTGAGTTGGGTAGTCAATTCCATAAGGAGGGGCATTTGCACGAGCAACTGTTTGCAAATAGTTGTTGTTTCCATTGTCAACTAGAGAATCTCCGAACACAAAGAATGCTCTTGGCCTGGCTTCACTTTTAAGGACAAGAACTTCAAGTACTAAAGCTAAACCTAGAAGTACCCTAGGAACAAAACTTGACGAGGTTGCCATTGAAATGAACCTTTGAATCGGCTTGGTTTCTGAAGGGTTTGTTTCAGAAGTAAGAACGAGAGCCTGTTACATGGGATATCAGTTCCCATGAGAACACGTAAATGTCATAAATAGGATCCTTGCATGAGAATATGGCTTCCGATTTTGGGTGCTCTTTTATTGAAGATTTTAAGTTCTAGAACTAAAAATTGTGGCAACTTTGGGAGCTTAATTGAGATGGGTTGGTGTCATTATGCAAGAACAATGTGTTCCACTTTCCAAGTATATGCGTGCTTTGACTTTGGGTGAGATGGATGAATATACCAATTTTTAGATAATTATATTATCAATACAATAATTTCTTTATGTTTTTCTTATTCATAAAAGCTAAAGGTTTTGTTTAAATGATTTAAACTCGGCGTCAACAGACTAACCACTCATTAATTTTCATTGACCAATTTAGTTATTTGTGGCATGAAAAACTTAAAGGCTAAAATATGATTTTGGATTGGTCAAATAAGTGTATTTTAATTTTTGGTTGTGTAATATTGTTCTGTTTTTTATTCTTTTAATAAAATTGGAGTTTTCTTAATATTATATGGACATTTGTTCACTCTTATTTTTAAAGAAACTAACGTTCTTGGAACTTGGTCATTTTACAAGAATTAAAAATATATTTAAACTAAATTTATATATACTGTATTTTTTATGATAATGTTTGGGCACAATGAAGATTTCTTTCAATGGTGGCATATATTTTTCATAGTAATTGTATAAGGAATTAATATTTGAGCTAAGTCTACGGTGCAACGTCATTTCGTTACCCCACTTAATAAATTGTTCGTCACTTCTTCTTTTTCCCACTTCTGAGGCTATTAAAATGCTACCAACGTTGGAAAAATGCTAATAAACCATATTAATGTAATCTCTTTCTACACTTTACTTGGTAAACACGATGAAATAAAAACAAAAAAGTGGTCAATGCTTGTACTTTATCTACTCTATGTATCTATTCTTTTTATTTTAAATTGTATTTTTAAAATCAAAATCATATTTATAAAAATGGTAAAAGGAATTGATGGTTATAATCTTTCAACATAATCACGCAAGGCTCATATTATTTAAAATAAGAGTAAAATGTACTAGCTAGTTTTACTGTTTTTTTTTTTATCAGCCTAGCTAGTTTTACTGTAAAGCTTTTACGCTAAACAAAACCCAAAATGTATAAAAATGTCAGTGTGTTTGGTAAGCTTTGAAACTTGATTTTCTGTCTTAAAAGCTGAAGCTGCTATGTGTGTAGTTTTCGCATCTTTCTGATTCCTAGCCTTAATTTTTGGTGGAACAGAGGTTTAAACATACATTATACAATTTAAGCGTATCTGTGATCTATAATTACTTAAAAGGTTTTTTATCTCAAATTTGTTCATATGCCGATTAAATTTAAGAGTTTTACGTAAAAAATCATCGCCTAATTAATGTTGAAATATTTAGAGTTTGATTATTAATGTATAATTTTTTTTTACATTATTATAATGTATAAATTTTTTCATTTTTGGCTTTTTCGGAGGAGACTTCGATTATTTGATTCTGATTATTTCAATTAACTAGAAAGTTGTATTAAATTCAATTACTCTAAAGCTATTGGCCCTAACAAAACTCTACAAGTTGTTAGACTATTTCCTGCGTATCTCCATTATGAGCATAAAATCCCACATCTTTCGCTTTAAACCTCACTAATAGGAGTAAAAGACATGTTTTGATACTACTCACCTACATCTTACATAATTTTGGAACAAAGATAAGCTTAATTTTATATTATTCGTTTTTCTTAGTCAAACATGATATTTTTTTTTTAAGAATAAATGTTATATATGTATGAAGCATTCCTACCCAATAATTTAGAAATGACTAAACATACTATATTATCTTAGGATTCCACGTAAAAATAGTAAAGTTTTTATCAAAATGGAAAGGAGGATTTCAAACCACTTCTGCACATTCAAAAGTAGTATATAATTAGAAGTTAATGTCAATAATAACTAATACATATCTTTTTCTCTTAAATAATTAGAATTGCATTTTAATAAATAAATAATGATGGAAATATCAAGTTTTAAAGAAGATAAGGCATTGAATTCGATGATTGACTAGTATAGATGGATGCTACTATATTTTTATGATCGAGTCTATGATACAATTTTTTTCCAATAATAAAAATTAGTTTAAATTTGATTAAAAAGTTATAAATATTGCTTCACATCTCTGTTTATTTGAAGAGCCAAATCACTGCTTGAATAATAAATTTTTGTATATTATAATTTTCTTCTTTGTGCTTGTATTTCTTTTATTTAAAAGGAAAATATATATAAAATTTGTATAGCGTTCTATCATGTTAATTTATGTTTAACAACTTATCAACTTTACTTTAGACTTGGAGAGTCTCTAGCTCGTACCTTAAACAGTTTTATCCCAACTTCAATTTGATAATTTATAGGTTGGATCTATAAATTAGGAATGTCTAACTTTGCTTCATATATAGAACATTTCTACTTAATTTTACACATTAGACATCTCTAACTTAACTCTATAATATTTGAGAATCTTTGGCTCACCTTTGCACCTTTAACATCTCTAAATTAGACTTGTAGCTTGAATAATTGTTTATTAAACATTACTATATCACTTCAAAAGGTAAACATTATCTTTTATTAAGCGGAAGCATTAAGCTTCGTTAATGAGGACATTAACCCCAAAATATCATGTTATATTAAAAAGTATAAATAACTACTTATATCATTGTCTCATATTAAAAAAGCATAATTATATTAGGTATTATTAGGTATTATGCCATATTGAAAAGCATAGGAAACCAACTATATATTATGCCATGTCATATTAATAAACACAAGCAACCAACTATGTTAGATATCATCCTGAATTAGTAACCAAGAATGATATGCATCACACTATATTAAAAAAACATGAACAATCATATGCGTTAACTTCAAACTGTTTTAAAAAAATATAAGTAATAAACTATTCTAGACATTATGTTATATTAAAAAATACTATATTAAAAAATATGAACAATCAGATGTGTTGACTTCAAACTGTTTTAAAAAAAATATAAATATTTAACTATTATAGACATTATGCCTTATTAAATAGTGTAAGTAATGAAGTCTTATTGTAGGGAATGAATGGATTGTTTAGTGGAAAGTAAAGCAAAACAATATGATAGATTTATATTGGTTCACTCTTATTTATAATGGATTGTCTTAGAATGTTACCATAAATTATGTATATAAATTTTTTTTCAAACTACAATGAATATACAAACATTTTTAACTTATAATGAAAACATAAACTTTTTTATGTTAAACTAGTTCTAATCTTGTTCTAAAATCAAGATCACTCAAAAATGAAAAAGCCTGTTTCAAAAAGACTACATCTAAAGTTCATACTAGTTTAATTCACAATAATAAAAAATTACAATTAATTTTTATACAACCTAACTTATTAAATGTTTTATAGAAGCAAGTATATAAGTAGATGCTCATTGTAATTTAGTAGATGCTCAGTTCTTTAAATCTTAGCAATGTGTAATTCACTTGATTCTTTCACTTTATTCTTGTATTGCTCTTCAACTTCAAATTGATGCAGTACTTATAGTCTTGAAGAAGATAGTCATTTTAAGAATAACAAATGCATCTTAGCAGCTTGTTCAGCTCATCACTTTATTACACTCAATATATAAAGAGCAACTCTATAATCATTGCAGAAAATTTCCAAAACTTAGAAAGAGCAAAACGTTGAGTTTAAAAACTTTCTAAAAGAGAGTGAATGTTAAGAATGACAAGTTGAACCTCTCATTTATCACTAAGCGTATTAATTTTAATTCGAATTTGGAAACAATTAAGAAATAGAATCAATTCAGAGTCAATGTCCAATTTAATAGAATTTCATAAGGTTTGACTTCGAAAACAATTTGAGCTTTGAATATCCTGATTGTAATATCTGATTTTAAAAGCAAATTAGGTAGATAAGAATACTGAAGATATTAATTTGAAATTCAATTTAAAAGCAATTAAGAGAATAAAGTTTCTCAGAGCGAATACAAAAAGTTTCCAGTTTCACGAAATTCCAGCGCAAACCAATTTGATCATAGATTCAAATTATTTCTAAATCCGTATAAAAATTGATCAGTTGAACTTAAATATACATAATCTCTAATTTGATATGCAATTAATTAGAAATAAATTCAAGTATAAGAGAGAGAAACACCTAATTTAATTTCAAAAACTTCATCGTTTCAAAAACGTGTTTACCCATATTCTAATTTCTCTGTAACATCTGTTTAGTCCATAATAGTTTCGAAAACAATTAATTAGATGATAGATGAGATTAAACTAATGAATAACTATAAAAAAGAATAAGTGCAGTTTGAAATATCGTAAGACAGATAGATTTATTCTTGTTAGATAATGTTATGATTGTTGGTAGATTGTGTAAATTTATAGTTAGAAGAGTATTATGATATGTACTAACTTTTAACTTCTAATACTAATTTAATATACAAATTTTTTAGCAGAAATAGAATTAATGTCTATGAAACGTTAAGATGTGACTTTGATTTTTAATTATAAATGTTGAAATGTTTATTTTAAGCATGTTTTAAATATTTAACTTATCATTCATGTATGGTCTTTTTGTGTTTTATTTTTTTTCATATTTGTGACGATTGTATTACATAGGAATAGAGATGACGTTGCTACTGGAATAGATATACTTCAAGTTGCTAATAAAATTATGTTAGAGTAGTTATTTGATGTTTATTTAGTTACATTTTAAATATGTTTTTAAGTATGTGTAAACTTTTAAATTCATATGAAGAGGTGTTATAATTTGAATAACTGTATTAAATTATCTTTTGTTTATAAAAATGTTTTAATATTTAAACTTTATTTGGCTCTTGCATAATGGATTCTATGAAGTGTTAAATAAGACCGGAAAAACCTTGTCTTGATGTACACAATGACTGAATTGTCTAATAAAAAAAGAAAAGACTAAGATGATTGTGTGATGCTTTCTTGACCCTCTAACACCATGTTGACCGCTTGTCTTGTTGACCATCCAATCCAGAGCATACCACCTAATGAGATGTAGACAATTTAATATAACGATGATATTCTAATTCAAGATTAACCATCCAAAGCAGAATTAACAATCCAAAGCAGAATTGACAATCTAATTCAGAGTTGAGCATCTAACCCTGTTTTGACCGTCCAATGTTCAAAATTATATACTTTTTATGCAAAAAAAAACTAGATTCATTATATCCCAAATAATCACACAGTGTTGCTATCATCAAAATCAATACTATATCATGAAATAATCTAATCAGGGGTGGCTCAATGGGTAAGGCAGGTAAAGCAACCGCTTTAGGTCTCAAGGTCTCAAAGGCCTCAAAAAAAGTTAATATGCTTTAGGCCTAAGGCTACAAAGGCCTCAAAAAAATTTAATATATTTTAGACTTCAAGGCCTCAAAAAATGTAATACTCATATTATTATAAAAAAATATTTAATTTAAAAATTATACTAACAAAATTTTAATTAAAATTTAAATATTTTAACTGACTTTATGTTTACATTGATGCTATAAATATTTTTAATGACTTTATATTAGTACTATAAATACTATTTAATGAATAATATTCTTGAAACTTTGTTCTAATAAATTAATAATATTTAAAAAAATTCAGCAATCAAGGAATCTTTCCTATCAAAACTTTATAATTTATCTCTTCCCAATATTCCAATCAATTGATATCATCTCTTTATATATGTCCTCTCATTGTATGACTTTTCCACTTCTTTCCTTCTTTCTTCACTTATTCCTTTATTTCTCTATCCCTTTGTTCATTCCATAATATTATTTCAACTTGATTTCAATTTCAAATTTCTTTTATTTGATGAAAATATTGAGAATGAAGTTATTAAATCACCTCAAGAGTCATTTAGAATTTATTATTTTTTATATATTGTAGATAAAACAATTACCACATTCTAAAATAGATTTGAACAATTTAAAATATATGAAGATAATTTTGGTTTTTTATTTACTATTAAAAATTTAAAGTTACTAGGTTGTGTACTTTTGAAAGAAAAATGCCTAAACCTTGAAAAGTATTTAAAACATGATAATTACCTTGAAAAGTATTTAAAACATGATAATTTATTGGATCTTGATGGCTTAGATTTATTTTCCTAATTAAATATCTTAAAAGAGATTATAGGATTGGAAAATGATAAACCAAATGACATTCTTAATTATATAAAAAGAATAAATTCTTTTCCAAATGCATATAGAATAATGTTAACAATTTCAGTATCAGTTGCTTCAGCGGTTAACAATTTCAGTATCAGTTGTTTCCACTGAAAGGAGTTTTTCAAAATTTAAACTAATAAAATCTTATTTAAGATCAACAATGTCTCAACAAAACAAAGATTAAAGGAATTAACTTTATTGTCTATTGAAAAAGATTTTTTAAATGAAATTAATTATGATAATTTAATAGATAATTTTGCATCACAAAAAGCTTGAAAAATAAATTTTAGATAAAAATATCATAATTTTAATTATTTTATTAATTTAACAAAGGCCTCAATTTTTTTTTTCGCTTTAGGCCTCTTAAAGTCTTGAGCCGCCACTGAATCTAATGAGTTTTTAGATCATGTAACATGACTAGTGTTAATACTTTTATCCGCAAGTGTACCGAGTCACAAGTAATATAGATTTATAAAGTAAGGATGTCGATCCCACAGAGAACAGTTTTGTTTTAAACTTTAGCGTCACTACTCACTAAGTAAGTAAAGGTTTTACGAAGATTTGATGATAAGTTGAGTCGAGAACGTAAAAGAACAATTAAAAACAAGTAACAATTAAAAAATGGAGTTTGCAAGATCTAGAAGGACTTTGGGATTGAACTTCATCTCTTTCCCTCATTCGTATTTTGGAATTGATAATAAAATGCAATATTCGTAACTACTCTCAATTGATGCACAAATAAAAATCATTCACACCGATTCCTCTGATATGAAATTCATAAGGAAATCTCCTAAACACTGATTCCTCAGCTATTTAGTAAATTACCCAGCGTTAAGAACGGATGTAATACGCAATCAATATATCAAAACCTATCCCTAGTATTCCAATATATCGACTAATTTCATCTAGGTCGGAAACTCAAAAATACTTTCCAGTTAAGTTTAAGAATCAAAATCGAGACTCTATTGATTAGATAAAATCAAGCATTAAGCATAAGATGAAAATAGCAATGGAGTAGAAACTGAATAATATATTTAAAATCACCAAAATACAAATGAGTTCAAGTTACATTCAATCCAAAGTTGCGGAATTAGCTACCCATAGTAGCCATTACAACCCAATGAAAGGAAGATTGCAAGAAAAGAAGAAAATCTTGATTCTAGCCGTCCGCCTCCGTCCTCCAGGTCTTGATTTCGTCCAAAACCCTAAAAATCCCCTTTTAGACTTGGTTTTGGACCTAGGTTAAGTGACTTTTCTTTTGGGTCTTTCTCTATTTTAAACTTTTCATTTCTTTGCCTTATGAATCTTTCAATCTATCATTTTCTTCATTCTTTTATACCTGAAATTTCACAGATTAAATGATTTCCTTTAACTCATGACTCAAAACATAAATTTAAATCCAAAAACTCTAAAATTGGGAGTAATTACTATTTTAAATAAAACTTAAACCCACAAGTACTCAATATTTCTCATGTATAAAATCACTCAAAATTGGTACTTATCAACTAGATCATCTAATGAGTGTTTAACTGTCAAATGGTGTAACAATTCTTCCAAACACGTTTGCTTCAATTATGTTTAAGGAAAGTATTCAACTGGATTGCAATTTATGATTGTTTATCTTTGCTTAAAGCATTATATGGTCTAACAATGTTTAATAGCAACTCTACGAATAGTAGACATTAGTGCTTTTATTCATCATTAATAAGATCTTTTATTACCTCAAATTTGTTTATTAAACCTTGTTTTATATCTAAATGATTTGGAATTTAAATTAATTTGAAAACTAAGAAAAAAAAATTTGAACCACACAAATAAAATTAAATGGAAGCACTTTAGGGGTGTTCCAACCCTACTTCAAAACATATCTATACAGTTACAATAAAACTCTAATTATAAAACGAATAACAGTAATACAATAGCTGAATCACCATTTTGTCAAAACTCAACATTAAAATGACAAATAACAAGTCATATTAACCAAAATGGAGACATGATATTCTCATAGCTATAGTCCAGCATGATATGATATATTGCAGTTCTTGTCATCCTTGTCTCCAAACTTTAGCACTACATTACATAATTTATCATAATTATACCTCATTCCTTCTTCCTATGCAAATTTATTATCAGTTACACTTGTCACACTTTCTACCTGTAACCTTACCACAAAACAAAACCAACATTTTCTTATATAATCTTTATTAAATATTTCAAAATCAAAAGGTCTAATTTGTAGTAATCAAACGTTCAGACATAAACAAAACTAAAATGTTTTTGAATTAAAGTTCTCAATTTTCTCTAATATGGAAAGTTAAAAAAAAACACTTGTTTATATTAATTTGCTTTTGTTACAAGTTAATATTAATTCCTTTGAATTGTTTTATTTAGCTGATTAAGCATTAAAGTTTAGAAAATTCGACTAGATTAAAAGGACTTAATTTCTCCAACATCAGATCTTGTTATAGCTTTCAAGCGGTCTTAATTTGTGAAGCTGTATAAAGTACATTAAGTCAAAGATCAGAGTCTTTCATATGTGTTTTATACCAGTGTCTTTCGTTTTATATTGTGTGCTAAAAATGTTTGTATACTCATATAACTTAAAAGTATTTGTATACTCGTGATAATTCAAATAGATTTTGTATATTTGTTGTAATCGTTTGTTGTTTAGAAAAAACTCTTAAATAATGTATTTGAGAGAGAATTGTAAATAACTTAAGAATTAGGATCAACTAATACAAAAAATCTTGTTGTGCTGTGTTTATTTCTTTTATTAGGCAATTTGTTTGTTTGTTCTTTTGCTAGAAATTAAGTGTTTCATTGAACTCTTTTATGTTACTACACAAATCTCTTTTGTCATGGTTGTATATACCATTTAGAATACTTGACAGATTGATGAAAAAATTGTGACTTGTATGTAGAGATACTTATAAAAATATTTGGTGTAACAATGGCTTAGAGAGAGTCTTTATTGCAGAGTTGCAAGATGGCGCTTTAATTGATGGATGAGGAGACCATTTATTTGCTCAAAATGATCTATGAACCACACTTGCTTGCATTTCTTTGAATAAACATTCCTATCCAGGGGACGTGTTTGTGAGAACATAGGCAAGAACGCAGAAATGGTTGCATTCAAATATTCAAAGTTGATTCTTAAGTGAGGCAAAATAACGTGAGAAAAGCGTGGGAACCGTCTATGGTGTCAAAACTTTGTGGAATTTTTTGCACCATCAAAATCTTATCAATTACTATAACATGCTACAAATCAACATCTCATCAATTTTCCACTCAGGATTTTGAATATTATTCAAACTCTTCGTAGTCTCATACTTCTACACCAGTTTTTCCAACCTATTTACAAAAGCTATTTATGAAAATGTTGAAAATCTAAAAAAAAGTTCTCTGAAATATCAAAAGAAAGTGAAGTTATACTAATATGGACTATAATTACATTTTATGTTAATTAGTATATATACAGTAAATGACTATAATATCATTTACTTATTATTACTTTTATTGTATTTATTATTATAATTTATTTGAAATCTTCAGAATGATTACAAATGATAAGAAAGAAATATTTTAGCAATGACAAGAATTTGAGAACATGATAGCATCATGGAACGTAGAAATGGGTTCCGATTAGAGTCTCTAAGCCAAGCAAAGGCGTGACGATGCATGCATAGCGTGAATGGGGGTAAAAGCCTCGTGGAATTTCCATGTTTATGGCTCTTCTATTCAAAGTAGCTTATGACAGTATAAGAATCAGCAACTACCATACTACTCATCATTAATATTTCTTCTATTTCCTCTATTTGCAGAGATGCAGTTTTTGGATTCCAATTTCCATGGGATGTCCTTTCTTCTTATTTATGTTTTGCTTTTTCTGAGCTGTGTTTTGGAGTTAGGATCCGCGTCTGCACCATTGCAGCTTCAATTGGAAGCAAACGCTGTCATAAACAGTGGATGGTGGAATCTCTCGTCCTCAGATTCACCTCATATATGTTCATTGATTGATGGTATACATTGCAATGATGCTGAAAGTGTAATTGGTATCAGATATCCGTGTTTCAAACGACGGATTCAACTAGCAACTCTAAACCTCTCTGCTTTCAACAATTTACAATTCTTTGAGATCTCCAACTGTAGTATAGAAGGCACTATCCCACCTGAAATAGGAAATCTTTTCAAACTCACTCATCTTGAATTATCCAACAACGATCTTAAAGGTGAAATACCTATTACAATAGGAAATCTTTCCAAACTCTTTTGTCTTGATTTATCTTACAATTCTCTTAATGGAGAAATACCTCTCACAATAGGATATCTTTCCAACCTCACTTATCTAGATTTATCTTACAATTCTCTTTATGGAGATATACCTCTCACAATAGGATATATTTCCAACCTCACTTATCTAGATTTATCCTCCAATGCTCTTCACGGTCAAATACCTCCCACACTAGGAAATCTAACCCAACTGTGGAGCCTTGAAATATCCGAGAACAACATTCATGGACCCATTCCTTCTGAGTTGTCATTCCTGGAAAATATCAGTGACATAAATCTATCTTACAACAAAATCAATGGAACCTTGCCCATTTCACTTTCAAACCTCAAGAGCCTTCGATATCTTGACATTTCACACAATCTACTCACTGGTTCCCTGGAAATCTTTTCAGATAGATATTTTCCATCCTTAGAAAGTGTGGACCTTTCCTTCAATAATTTGAATGGTCCCATTCCAGACAGTTTACAACCACGTGTGCTAAAAGGGAACAAGGGTGTATGCAGTGACAGTTTATATATACAAACCGAATACCAATTCCAGCCTTGTTCAGTCAATGACAAGAAACTAACGCAAAATCAGAATCAGAATCAGCTAGTCATAATTCTTTCTGTTACCATTTTTCTAGTCATTTTTCTAATCATGACCATCTTTTCACTTCTATATCTGAGGCACAATCGCAAAGTTGACAAGAACAGACATGCAAGGTTAACAGAAACGTCTAAGAATGGGGACTTGTTCTGCATATGGAACTATGACGGAAGCATAGCCTATGAAGACATCATTACAGCAACTGAAGACTTTCACCTCAAATATTGTATCGGAACAGGTGCGTATGGGAGTGTTTATAGGGCTCAACTACCAAGTGGCAAGATTGTTGCGGTGAAAAAAC
>Ga0209700_106612_pt1 | contig 17668 bp, 9 predicted proteins | sample SiratroredBW_FD_187528 | JGI IMG/M metagenome (GOLD analysis project Ga0209700, IMG submission 187528) | Root nodule microbial communities of legume samples collected from California, USA - Siratro red BW (SPAdes) (version 2) | ecosystem: Host-associated > Plants > Roots > Nodule | place: USA...
CTAAGTTCTAGACCAAGCTTCAAATCTTCATGAATCTTCATGCTTTCCACATAAGATCATAGGTCTTGAACTTCTTCACACATGGTTGGCTTCATCAAATTACTGCAGCAGTCCACTGGTGCTAACAAGGATGTTAAAATAATGCATAGTGATTAACATTACATCATTTTTATATACTATTTTTTAGTTATTAGTCTAAATTTGTAATTATAATTCTAAAGAGAAATTATCTGAAATAAACACTATTTCAGTAAAACTAATAAGAGTTTAACTTATCAAATACGACTTCTATAAAAAAAAAATTATGTGAAATAAAGTCATGCATGATTTATGTATTCTAAAAGAAAATTGAAATTCATATACAACCAAAATATCTTGTTCCACAAAACACTACTTATCTAATTTTGTAATTTTTGACAATATCTTAAAAAAAATTATACCTTTAAATTTTCCTCCTTTCCCGTTATTTATACCCCAAAAAAAATATCACAACTGACAATAGAGGTCTTATGATAAAGATTAATACAAATAATCTCATTTTATACTTTAATTATCACTCCTTTATTGCTTTTATAACTTCACTTCTCATCATGCTCATTCAAACAAAGAATAAGTTTTTTTTTTTTTTTTTAAATTTACTATTTCTTGCGTTGTAGCCTATAAATGGTTACACTGACATATCTCACGCGCTAATCCTGCAAGGAACGTACCCCCATGATTGCAGCGCGTCAAACTGAAGTATTTTCAAATCTAAGGTTTTCAAATTTAACTCTGCAAGAATCGTACACCACTCATACAATCACTTTATATTCTCATTCCATCACTTCAAGTTCAACCTTGCAAGCCTCCAAAACCCAATCGAATTTTGGAACATACTTCATCTTTATAGTTATTCTCTCACACATCTATTTCCCAAACATTACGGTGCGTTTGGTTCTTCACACGGATTTGCTCGGACAGAGGAAAAGTTAAAATTGCTCGGAGGGAAAGTTAAAAAATCAAAAAATAAAAAATTATTAAAAACGGAAATCAGGGAAAGTTAAGAAATTAAGGAATAAAAAATTATTAAAAACGGAAAATGATAAAAAATATTACATTGTTCACTTTCCTTTTTATAATTTTATCTATTAAAAATTATTTTATCAATCACACACATTAAATCATTCATAAGCTTTCCAGTCAAAATTTATTATTTTTTCTTAATACAAACAATTTAATTTTTACACACTTTTATTTCAAATTAATTCAAATCTGCTATTTCAAATTTATTTTCTAATCCAAACAAAGTATGAGCTTTTCTTTGTTTTCTAACAAAAAAACATGAAAAAAAAAACGAACTTAAAACAAATGAAAATTAATTTTCTATAAAAATTTAAAAATAATTAAGAAAATCAAATATAATCAATTACATTAAAAAAATATAATTAATTATGTCATAATATTAATAAAAAATTTACCATATAATTAATTATATTTGTAAACATAATTAATTATAAACAAATATTTTATTAAATAATTTCTTAAATGTTTTATTAAATGATCGATTAAGGTAAAAATAATGAAATATTTAATATAATAAATAATGCTATAATAATAAATAAAATAATTTAAATTTTAATATTTTGTAAAATAAACTATTTTAATATTTAGTAATTAATTTCATAAAACAATTTAAATTCAATCAATTAAATTATAAATTAATTTTATTATATATTTTTTTATTTGATAGGTAGAGAACAAATACTATATAATTTATAATCAATTATTTAATAAATTAAATATAATTAATTTCATAAAATTATATTTTATTTTTATTTTTATTAATTTTTAATTAAGATATTTTGATAAGTTGCTGCTGTTTTGTTGTGAATAACGTCAAAATATGAGTGGTATTTTTGTCTATTAAAAACAAATTTATCAAATGGTGAAGGTTTTTAGAAGTAATTTGGGGTTGCTGTGTGATTAGTTTTACTAAAGAATTGAATGAACTGGGCCATCCTAGGTTGGGCTAATGAGCATAAATTATCGGTGTATGCATTTTGTGAGTATTTTTGTCTTCGTTCTAGTGCTCATTGTTGGGCTTTGTTTCCTAATTTTGTATTATTTTGGGCTTTAGACCCAAAAGAAACTGGACTCTATCCAAAAGAAACACATTTAAAGTATGACTTTGTAATGTTAATAACTTCCATATCATAAACTAACTCGAAATTATTTTTGTATGATTTTTAAAAGTTATTATAATAAAAAATAACATATTATTATATAAACGATAACTTGGAATTGAATACCAGCGTGAGTCTCATAATTTCTTAGTAAATGACTTATGAAGCAAGCTGCTTCATAAGACACTGCCTCTGTCTCCAATTATTAAATTATTGGAGAGTTCACATGATTTAGTTACGGTTAATGATGAAATATGCATTACTCTGCCTCTATTATTCACAGTTTCATTAATCATTAAGCAAACTTCACACTCTTGGTAGATGCGAACAACGTGAGAATCGGATCAGAAAACAAGCAATTTTTGTGCCAAAAACACACATAATTTAAGGGCGTATTCGGTGGAAAATATACGCATGCTTTGGGAATACGAAATACGGAGTAGAATACAAGCTATTAGTTCTTAATGGAGCAGAAGCCGGTGCCCCAATAACTTGTTTATAAAAGCTTGACATGATTGTGTTTTGGTCTAGCAAAAGAGAAAAAGTTGAAAACCAAGAATGAGGGTAAGGTATACCAAACTATCCAAAGTTCATCCCAATTCTCTACAATTTTCATGACAGTGACTTAAAACACAAAGAAGGTAAAAGGGTAAGAGAAAAACTCAGAAATTGAATGCCTGAATATACTGAGTAAAGAAAAAGGGGGGCATGCATGTAGATATTGATTAGTGACTTTAGCATTTGGATATTATTTATGCATAATAATGTGAATGTGTTTGGAATAATGGTACGTAATAATTAAAGCGTGTGTGTGGTTGACGAGTTCCAATTTCCGGAGTGTAAATATATATATATATATATATATATATATATATAGTAGAATGGAACAAAAGAATTGGGAATAGTACAAGAATCAAAAGTTTTCCCTTGTGGTAAAAGGTTCTCTATACCTGCACTCCATTATTAATTTCCCATAGCATGCTAAAATCTAGTGCGATAAAGAACAGACCATGTGTGAGGTGCAACTGCAACTGTACTCTTGTAGGTGAGGCTCAATAAATAGCACCCTCCCTCTCTCTCAAATCTCAATGTGCAAAATCTTATTCTCACTCATCAATCACTATCCAAATTAAGGCCATGTGGTTGCTTATGCCAAGTCTTCGACGTAAATAGCAATGCCCTTGCATGGCTGCCCAAGTCATTCCCCAATCGAACCTTAGAGACAAAATCTGTAAAATCATACCCCTAAATATAGATGCACCTATTCATCTAAAAATAACAATTACCCACCCCTGATTCCACTTAAGTCCATGCTATCATAGCTGTGTGTGCCTGTCACCATCATATAACTAGCATTAATTTTTATTATCATAATCGTTATTATTATTACTATTTCTAGATTTCCTGCTATTTTCTTTAGTCCCGGATCCACCACTTCCCCTCACACACCAGGGTTACCATTTTTTATCTACAATTTAAGCTTACAAGTACATGGAATACACATATATACTTGCTTCACTTTCATCTACTTTGCTTTCAGTTATATTATAGCCTAATAATACTAATCACTTACTCATTCTAATAAGACTATCTTGGATTTTTCTGTTCAGATGCTTAAGCTCACTTTGAAAATCAGTTTCGTAACATCTTGGTTACTCTAAAACAATACCTTTGGCATTAAAATTTTGTATGGAAATCAGTTTTATAAAAAGAAGACTCTCATCTGTCAAAGAAACAGAAGACTTTTAAGTTATGTTTGAAAACTCAGTTTTCAAATCTAAGTTTAACCCAAATGCAAACTTTTATCGAAACATGCACTAAGTTATATTGTTTCTTGTGACCCTTACAAATACTCTTTGGCGGTAAAGTGACATATCAAAAGAAATAACGGTAAAAACCAGAGGAACATGACCATAAGGGTAAGATCACAGTTTAGGCTTTGAAGAAGGGCAAACACCAAGAATAATTTAGCCTAGTGCAGAAATTGAAGAAAAAACAAAGAACCTGGGGGAATGTGGTTTATCAGTATCCAAAGGGTTCACTAGTTTGTTTTGTTTTGGTATGATTAGGAGGTTATAGCCCTTTCCATCTGGAAGGCCCATTTTTAGAGTACTATATATAGTTACCACTCTAAGTCCAAGTAAAAAATAAAACCCTGATCATGATTAAGGAGCTCAAGTATCAAACCACTTGTACTAACAACTTTGGATAAAATATTTGTTGAATTTGTGTTGAATTTCACATGATTATATGTGAAAATTGTGTTTCTGATTTTATTTATAGAAATAAATAGATAATTCCATGTTAAAATCTGTGTACATTTAAAGAGAAATAAACACAAATTTTCATATGACATGATCATGTGCAAATTATCCATTCCCAGTTCTGTGCTACTTTTTCTTCTTTTCACTTAATAGCTGCTAAAGTAAGGTATGCATTATTTAATCAGAAGAGTTCCACTATTGGTTTCAAACACGACATATATGGATACTTGCCTTTTTAAGGCACATAAAAATGCACCAAAGACCACTCAGCATTCATTTCACACGAGTTTGGCATCAAACACTTAAACAAGAAGACCCCAAACTTCTGCAACTCCAACTGAATTCCCCAAGGAATGGGTTTTAAACTTTATTTTAACAAATAATGAGCCATCTATCAGATGTGATTAACACAAATGATCAGAATACTACTTACAAAAGGATGATATTCTTCTTTGGAAATAAGTTAAATTTCATATCTAAGCCTAATATTCTATAGGGGCATATAAAGATTTAATACCCTTTGGTAGAAAAAAGAAATAACGATGTCAAGGACTATGATTTTACTATCTATTCTTTTGAATCTAGATTTTAAAAATCCAATATATTAAATGAAGGAATTTATTGAAGGACTAGAGTTTCACTTTCATCTAATTTATATAATTGGGTCAAAATGGCTTGCACGTTACACTATCAGTTACTACTCCTTATAGATATTTAATTTTGAATAATATTTTTTCAAGATTAGAGAAAACTTACAATTAGCGTGGTTTTTATTTACACATAAGTTTATGTTTTCAAATGCATTAATTTAGTAAAGAAGACATAAGACCAGCTTCGTCTTGCTTCGGAGAATGTGCAAATATAAGAAAAAAACACACATATCAAATTCATAGAGTCAGATTCAATTTCTATGATATGATAAATAATTTTGTTAATATGTAAAATGATATATTTTATCAATATGTAGTACGATGCATAATGCTATATTATAGTAAATTAAATGTTTATACTAATAATTTAATTTTGTTAGATAACAATTAGATTTAATTACATTTTGGTCCTTTATGTCAAAATTCAATTTTGGCCTCATATTTTATACATTTTTTACTATTTTACATCCAAAATAACATTACGGTGTCAAACTCTTAAGTTAAAAAACACAAGTCGGTATCATCTGGACATTCAAGCTCAATTTAACAAGACTTATAATAAGAAAGTCTAAGTTCACGAAAAGAAAAATAAAGTTCATAATCCAATTCAAAACTTGGGTGGACCCATGATTAGAGAAAGACTTAGGAAGATCCAAAAAGCTTTATAGTACAAGGTGATTCATCTACTGAAGGCTCAATTATTGAAGGGCAACAATGTGGAGAACACTCAACTGATTACATATCTAATGGACTTAGAGAACTAAGAGAATGACTAATAAAAATTTTATTTTATTTGTATTTATTTACTTTCAAATGAGACAAATTCATTGTCTACAAGTATATTTAAACATTATTGGGATTTCAGAATGAGAGATGACACATTTTCCAAATTGATGAAAGAAAATCTCTTGAATTCTTGGCTGAACAACTCTTAGAGATATCAAGAGTTTTTTATTCCCTTGTGGCGTCTTTGCAGCTTATCTTCTTCCATTTGCAGCTTATCTTCTTCCATAGAACTGACACTACTTATCCCTATCACCTATTTTACTTCAAACCCTATATTCCAATAAATTTAAATTCCTACCTTAAATTAGTCAGTTCCTGAATCCCAACTGACAAGTTTACATTATCACTTTTACAAAACAAAAATATACTATATAATTTTGATTTATCTATTATTAACTTCATGTATGTATTACATGAATATATATATATATATATATATAATAATAGATTTTTTTACATATTTTAACTGACTATAAATACACAATTAAATAATTATGTTTTCTTTAAATGTGTTAAATGATTATATTTTGAGTAATATTAGTTAAGTATGATAATAGGACCATACACTTGTGAATTTGGATTTGAGTATCCTCATTTTTATTTTTTGAAAAAAAATAATAATTTTCATCATCAAATTTAATATGTGTGAAATTGTTGTCTTATCTTAATTTTCATTAGATAATAGGTATATCATACTCGTGATTGCATTCACTCTCTTATTATTTAAATATTAATTGAAGAATTTTTAAAAACCACATTAAAAAGAATCATGATATTAATAAAGATTCGATAACAAAATAACTATATATTTACTTTTTTTTCTTATATAAAATATTAAGAAGAAATAAAATTTGTATAAATGTCAAAATAGAGTGTGAAAGGGTTTGGATACTTAAAATTGAGTATTAGACATTTTTATGTTAAAAATAAAGTAAATAAAGATATTTTAAAAAAGTAAAAATAATCAAATGTGTATTCTAGAATTTGATTATTGAGATTTATATTTCCTTAAATATAATACCCCGTTTCAATAAAATGACACAAAGAAAAAAAATATATAATCAAATTTGTGATAAGATAAAGTATTTCGGGAGTTTAAGTGAACTTTATAATAAGAGATAACGTATTTTGAAAATTTGACTAAACCTTTTGCATATTAAAGTCAAACAGAAATCAAATAATTGAGAGAGAATAAATAAAAATTTGTTTGGTGAAAGAATGAAAAAGAGTTTTCCAAAAAACAACTTGAGACCAAGTTTTTTTTTTAAGGCTATATAATAAACTATGAATGTTTGTAATTTCAAATGAAAACAAGTATGAGCTTCATATATGAGTTACATTCTCTTTCTCATATATCTAATTTAAGAAATTATGTATTATACATATACACCCTTAGTAATAGCAACAGTTAATCTTATAACATAATAAATATATAACAAATGTAACTAAACCTAAAACCACATAATTTTTTATAACAACAATATTTCTTTGTCTTTTTCCATGTATATAATTTATTTTTTTACATTAAATTTCCTATTATTGCATAACACCATTGAATTAAATTATATACTATATTATTTTTATATTACAAGTTAAAGTAAATAACTGATATAGTGCATGTTTACTCTCTTAATTAATATTTTCATTGTTATAATAAATCAAATAGAATATATTTAGAAGTTGTTTTTGAGGAGTAGATTACAACCTTTCATAGTAAAAATTCATGACATTGAATAAGTGAGTATTAATTTATGAGTTCATAAAAAAAGTGAGGTAAAATAATAATAATAATAATAATATATTATTCTTATAACTATAATAATTACAATTGTAATTTATAACGATAAAAAAAATGTAAATATTTAACTTATTGTGTGAATCACTTTGTACGTGTACGAAGCTTATGATAATGATACGATTTAAGGATGATTGTTTTATATAATTTTTTAAAAAAAAAGACTTACACAAAAATTTTAAAAGATAATCAAAGTTTAGTATAATTACAATATTTGAAATAATTAATCTTTTTAATTTTTATATTAGTTAGTCCATATCCAATTTTCTTTTGCTAGTTTTGAAAATATTCCATTACTCAATTATTAATTTCAGATACTTTTTTTATATAAGGAACTTAACAGTATAAGGAATAATGACTGAAAAACCAAGTAATAAAGAGGAATAATCAAAATTGACTGGAGGCAAAAGATACCTGATTCAGATAATAAAAGGTTGGGACAGGCTTAAGAGTGAGTGAGAGAGTACCCAACCATAAATGAGATGATTGTGATTTAAGGATAGTGGAGGTGGGGTAAAAAGGGGCAGTGTGTAACTTTTTTCTGTCTGTATTGAATTCTCTATCTCTTTTATTTATTGGACTTCTAGAATTGCTATGTAAGTTATGATTAATTTTCTTGGTTAATACACATAGCACTGTTTTGTCATATCTATATATTTTTTCTGCTATGATATTTCTTCTAATATTACATGGGTGCATTCGTTCCCACTATGTCATAAAACATCTGCCTTACGAAACTCCAAAATGATATGAAAAAATGCAAACAAAATATTGAAAAGTAGTTGAATAGATTTGTGTGAATGGCAAGAAAAGAAAATACCAAAAAACGGCTTGCAGGACTGGAACTCAGGATTAAGGATTTGTATGAAAAATAAAATCATGGTGGTTCAAGTTAAGACAAAGAAGTGGTGTACAACCAACCATTTTAGACCAGAAGCATCAACTTAGCAAGGTTTTACAATGGATCTTCAAAGCAGAACAGTTCTTTGATTATTACCACATACCATAAGATCAATGTCTGACCATTGTTGCTATTCATATGGACAAAGATGTTGTTCCATGGTTGCAAATGATGCTTAAAACAACCCATTTCAATCTTGGACGTTTTTTTACTAAAGCTTTGGAAACAAAGTTTGGTTTGATCCCTCATAATACGAATTTCCACGTTCTACTTCGCTCAAGTTATCCCAGACAACATTAGTGAGTGAATTATACCATTTATTCACAATTTTATCAAACAAGGTTATGAGTTTGTCAACTGATACACGATTGAATTTTTTTGAATGGGTTAAAATAAAAAATAAGTAGAGACATAGATTGCTCAATATCCAAAATATGTTTCGAAGATTGTTACTCTAGTATTACATCTTATATGAAGATTGTTACTCTAGTATTACATCTTATATGATTTAGGGTTTAGAGTTTATAATTACAAGTATTTTCATTATTACTCTAACTTATATAACATGTACACAGAAATATTCTTAATCTGTAAAATATAAAAGAACAACAGAAAAAAGAGAAAAAGCCTGCTGGCCCAAGACCGAACACTCAAAGGATGGAAGAATACAACCAAAAAAGAATAACCTAAAAAATAAAGGAGAATGATTCAAGAGAAGAGAAAAAGAAACTTTGGAAGACTTCTACTTCTCAAAATGGCTTGATACAAATGACAAATGAATAACTCTATTTATAGTACTCATGGGAACATTCTAGACTCCTAATTAATTTGAACATCCCAACTACCTTATCAATTGTATACTTCCCAACTACCCTATTAACTTTAGACATCTCTAGAATAGTGTAGACTTCTCCCAACTACTTTACTAATTATATAGTCTAGAATATTGTAGAACAAAAAATCAACTTTATTTTCAACACTTTCCCTTAAAGTGATTTTTTGGATATTACCCTGAGTCTCGTATGAAGGAAGTCTTGGAAAACGAATTTGTAAAAATGTCGACAATATTTTCCTCACTTCGCACTACCAATGCGTCCATGGTGTTGTCATGAACCTTTACTCTAATAAAGTCATGCTCATCTGGTTCTTGGGACGATTGTGTCTCTGCCTGCGTTTGTGCTCGTGTTTGCATTTGATCTCCCTCTGATTCTACTTTGCACTTTTTCCTACACCGTTTCAATCCAATAGAAACTCCCAACAACTTAAGAACCTCTACCTTTGCCATATTCACCATCGTACATGGCAGGAAGCCAGCGGCGCCATCGACATGCACAATATCATCAGTCGAAGAAACATGCTTCATAGGCAAAAGATCTAGAGCTTTCCCTTCTGACACCGACACACTCACATCACCAGCAGATGATTCTAACTGCTGACGGCTAAAACTAGAACTGTAATTGGTCATCAAAGTGAGTATGTCATTACACAAACTCTTCAACTGACTCATCTCTTGATTCAGTTTCCTGTTCTCATTTCTAAGTCGTTCAATTTCCTCTAACAGCTCGGGCACAGTGGAGCAATTCCTTGTGTGTTACATTGAATTATTATTTTCAACAATTAGAGATGAGTTCGAGGATAATACCTGTTCATCGTCGGAAGTCATTGGAGACATTGCTTTTATGGTAGGTGTTGGTACATCTACTGTTACAGTATTGACCGTGAATTTGGCTTCATTCCCAATATACTCTTGGAGGCTGGAAAACTTGGATTGGTCTCCCGTTAGATGATGGCCGCAACCGGAATCCACGATCCAGTCATCTTCAAAGTTGATGGAAGCCAAGGCATCTACAGATTTTGTCTCCGCCACAAAACACTTCCCCCAGTCTTCTTCCTCCTCAATCTTGTCAGCTACATTGCTCTCTCGTAATTTGACTCGGCAAAATCTTTTGATATGCCCAGTTTTGCCACACCAATAGCATTTGAAAATCTTTTTATTGGAGGTAGTGTTAGAAGACTCACCATGTACTCCACTCGAACTGGAGTTGCTTTGGTCATATGGGCGAGAGAGCTATTTCGATTTCCTTTATTCTTGACAAACTTCTGTCTTGCCATGAGAGCACTCCCTTCTCCTTCTTTTATTGAGACACTAGTCATTTGCTTTGCTAGAGACTCTTGAGAGGATAGTAGATTCTCAAACTCCTCCAAGGATGGTTGTTGAACCCATCCTTGTATCGATGTCACATATGGAATGTACTCCCGCTTCAATCCTCGAATAATAATTCTTCCTATCCGAGCTTCAGAAATTGCCTCTTCTGGATTTAGCAAGGAAATCTCCGAACAAAGATTTTTAATTTTAAGAAAATACTCAGAAATGGAGAGATTACCCTGCGTGGTGTTAGCGAGCTCATTCTCCAAAATCTGAAGTCGTGCTTCATCCTTCTTATTGAAGAGTCCGTCAAGAGTCCGCCAAATTTCATGGGCTGAATTGCACCGTATGATGTGATCGAACAAGCCGTGAGAAATCGACCGCTTCAACACGAACTCCGCTTTTGCATTCAACTGCTTCTATTTTTTGAATGCATCAACATTTCCTTGCTCGTCTGTGGGAGAAGTTGTATTACTCCCGTCAACAACATCCCACAAATCTTCACCAATGAGGTAAGACTCCATACAAGTCCTCCATACCTTGTAGTTGGACTGATTTAATACCTCAATACCAAGTCCACTACGACCACTTGAATCCATTTTTGAGGTACCGATTGATTTTTCCACCCAGGGATCTTAACACACGATACTAGAGCCCTTATGGCTCTGATACTATATGTACTATAAGGATAGCCAAGCACCTCAAGCCATAATTGCAACATGAGTAGGCCGACCGAGAAGTATCTGACCGACCGAAAACTACTCGGATATGAAGTTTGCAATGATGGCTAGCGCACAACATGCCAAGACACGTGGCGTTTACCAATTAAGGAGACGCGATGGCCCTAAGCCCACCTGCTTAAGGCCCAATCGAACACTATAAAAAGCAAGCTGGACCCATGAAATCAGGTACTGTTACTTCATCCCAAGATATTCTACCCTTATTCGGCCTAATACTGACTTGAGCATCGGAGTGCCTGCAGGACCCCCTCCCGGGACTGTGTTTCGACAGAACAAGAGGGAATTGGACGCCATCATCAAAGAACAGGAAGGAGACGTTATTGCTTGTGGGAGCCGACCGATCTCGTGCAAGAACACTATGTAAAATATAAAAGAACAGCAGAAAAAAAAAAAAAAACAAACAAAAAAAAAAAAAAAGTCTGCTGGCCCAAGACCGAACACTCAAAGGATGGAAGAATACAACCAAAGAAGAATAACCTAAAAAATAATGGAGAATGGTCAAGAGAGGAGGAAAGGAAACTTTGGAAGACTTTTACTTTTCAAAATGGCTTGATACAAATGACAAATGACTAGTCCTATTTATAGTACTCATGGGAACATTCTAGATTCCTAATTAATTTAAACATCCCAACTACCTTATTAATTGTATACTTCTCAACTACCTTATTAATTGTATACTTCCCAACTACCCTATTAACTTTAAACATCTCTAGAATATTGTAGACTTCTCCCAACTACTTTACTAATTATATAAAAGTCTAGAATATTGTAGAACAAAAAATCAACTTTATTTTCAACATAATCATCCTTTCAAATTTTGAACTTAAAATTTTATAGATTTGTTTTAAGTTTTGATACTCTTTATTTAGTTTTTCATAATTATAAGATAGATTTTTTTAATTTTTTTATATAACAATAAACTTGTTTTGCAATTATTCGATCTATTTTGATAAAGTTTTAATTTACCTTTTGAAGTTTTACAAACTTGGAAGATAAAAAAGTAATATGTTGGAAATTCATTTTATATGCTACAATGACAGAGAGTGCTTGAAAAATTTCCTTTTTTTATTTTATTGAAATTGTATTAAAGTATTGTCGCAACCGGATGGCGATCACAAACTTATTTTTAAAAATGTATAAATTGATAATAGAGTCGCCACTATAGTTTATTACGGGGAAACGATAGAAAAATCAAAAAAATAAAAATGTCTACAAACCAGATTCAAGATTCGAGAGTCGGTTATGTGTGGGGAAGGTATTAGCACCCCCATAACGGTCATCCTAAGCCGTACCTTTAATTCAATGAATAGAAATAAGTGTGGCCTCACAAAATGTTATTTTTACAGCAAATAAGAATAAATATATATTTACAAAAAATGCAATTTAAGAATGAACAATATTTCCAAAGGAAAATCAGGGATCACGTAGTTCTAATTTTAAAAATTGATTGATGATAGTTTGATATTTTTTATTTTTCAAAATTTCATTTAATCTTGTTTTTTAAAAAAAAAAGTTTATATTTGGTTATTATTAAAATTTTATTAAAACTATTAAATGTTTTTTTAAAATATTATATATATATTTTAATTATTTTTTAAAATTATTTTAAATCTAATATTCTATTTTTAAAAGTTTATGTTTATAAAAAAAAAAGGGGTTTTTTTTTTATTCTTTTCCTAACTTACTCTTATTTTGTTATTAAAAAAACATATATCAAAATGTTTATCATTTTATGCCTTCCTATAAATTCAAATTGAGAGGTTGCAGAGCATATTCTAACACTAACTTTGTAGATTTTGTAGATTATGTTTATATGTCAGCAAAACAACAAGATGAACTAGTTTTATTGGCTCTTGGACATATGTTCTATATGTTTTTATATGAAAATTACCCTATGAGTGCGAATTCACTTGGATTCAAATGTAGAGTCTCATCATTTTATAAGCGTGTATGTTCCAGAGGAGAAGTGAATCAACTCTATAAGTTGGATCTTTCGGATTCATTTCTTAGCATTAATCGCAAACTCTTATTAATTAAAAATAAACAATGAAACCTAATACCCTACGCAGTGGCAGAAAGGATTATAATCGGATGCTTGATTATAATCGGATGCTTGAGTTACTTTGTTGATTATAATCGGATGCTTGAGTTACTTTGTTTTTGGAATGATTATTTTGGTTTTATTATTTATTGTGGCTATTTGGTTTTGTGAGGGGTAGTTGTTGTTGATGTTAGGCTTTTTAAATTGGGAACAGGGCTTATTTGCCTTAGGGTTTTGTTTCTGTATTGGTTGCTTGGATTTCTATTGCTGAATAGTTTATGTTTTGGTACAAGGTTTGGAAATTTTCGAATTTGGGACTTCGGCTATTCTATATTCGATCATGTGTTATGGAGTTGGGATTATTATTTTTCTGGAATTGAATTTGCTACTGACTCTGGACCGGCTTTTGATTAACTAGTCCTGTTTTTTTGCATATGAGGGTTTTTATGGGTTTATTTGAGCATTTTCCTTTCTATATTAGGTTTGGTTATGATTTTTTGGAAAGTTTAGATATTATTTTTTTTAATTGAAGTTAATTCGGTTGCTTGTGTTTTTCTAAGGCTGATGTTTTGGAATGGGAATGGTCTTGAGTTTGGTTTTTGTTTTTATTTGATTCAGGTTTGAGTTAGATTGGTTTCTAAACTTTGTTTGAGTTTAGGGATTTTTGATTCTGGTTTGAGGTTTTGTGTTTGTTTTATGTCTCTGGGCTAATGATATCTGATGTTACTGTATTTTTCTTTAACAATATTAGTTGTGTAAAAAATGTAGTAATTAGATAATCTCAGGATCTGTGTGTAATAATAAACTCAATCATAATTTCATATCAAACACCTATAATTAATTATTAATTTAACAATGTTTGCAAACTAATTACTCATCGATACTGATGTAGTGCATAGGTTAAACAAAACACAACAAATACAGATGAAAATATATAATAGAGCAAAATCGAGACAAAATTAAAGGAAAAAGAGCATAAGGAAGAACATGAACCTGTTGAAAGACTCCCAATTTAGCTTCTTCTTTTCCTTTTCCTACTTTCTAAGTATATCTATGTATTCTCTATATCTCTCAATCTCTGTATCCTTGAAAATAAAATCAGTTCTTTATAATTTTTTCTCTTAATCCCTTCATCTCCCTCCATAACACTCTCAATCATTCTTAATCCCTTCATCTCCCTCCATAACACTCTCAAGTTAAATGTCAAAAACATGATTACTAGTTAAATGTCAAAAGCATGCTTGTTAGTTAAATGTTCAAAAGGATGATTGTTAGTTAAATGTTAAAAGCATGATTAAATGTGAAATGTGAAATGTGAAAGGTGTGAGAAGGCAAAAAAGTGAAAATTTAATTATGAGAAATAAAATTTGTCAGACACTAATTAGAGAATTAAAAGGTACTAAAGTTACATAGTGTTGAATAGGCAATGTATTTCTGTAAACCTTAAGGCTTATTTGGCAAACACAATTAATAGATAAAGGAGGTGTAAACAGTAACTTTTTTTTTTTATTTCTAATAACCTCTTAGTAAATTAGGCTCCATAAAACATATTTCTATTCAATTTGGCTCACTTAATTTTTCTATTCAATTTATTTTAGGCTCCATAAAACATATTTCTATTCAATTTGGCTCACTTAATTTTTCTATTCAATTTATTTTAAGACAAACCCAACACCTTTTTTTTGTTATTTTATCATTTTTTTACAAATTTTATTTTATCTTATTTTTATTATTATTTAATCAAACTTTACTCATAAAGTCAAAGTTCTCTTTATTATTTATTCTAAATGGCAAAGAAACTAAATAACACATGTTAAAAAGTTTTAATTTCTTATTTTTATTCTTTTATTTTACTTTTATTTTTTATATTTACAAAAATAATTTTTATTTGTCTTAACGAAATTGGGTGTTGAGAAACATGTATCAGATGATTTATTTATCTTATACAATTGATAGAAAAATATTTATGTTTGATTATTTATAGTATAATAACTAATATAAATTTCATTAATGCAATTTAATCCATTTTTCTATGACATATCTCAAATACTATATTTAATAACACATTTATGAATGTTATGTTTGATTTGAGATCTGAAAATTGAATGATTGATTAATAGTGGCATGAGAAGTAAGTGAATCAAGAGTGAAATAGTTTGATTTAGAGGAAAAGATCCCTATTTAGTATACATGTGATCAATTTGATGCACTTTGATATTTAGTGTAATGTTAAAAATGTCCTTAGATATATTTTTTAAAATATAAATATTTTTTGTTAAAAAATTTAATTAAACAAATAAAAAAAATATTTCTTAAAAATATTAATAATTTAATTTTTTTATTAATTTCTAATAATAATTATAAAAATACAATAAATTAAACAAAATCAAATATTAAATATAGAGGGGGTAAAAATTAATAATTTACTAAACAATCCCCACAAATTTTTTCTTTCTCATCTCACATTTCTTTTAAAACCAAATCCATACAATCCTCACATATCACTTCAAATTAATCCTCTTAAATCCCATCAATAACAATGAATGTGTACCAATCAAACACATTAGTGCCTTTATTGATAGTTCAAAGTTATTTATAATTATCTTTAAAAGACAAATTAAACATTTGATTGACTAAAGGTTTATTATGCACATTAGTGATCATCAATATCTCTATGTAATTACTGTTAGATTTCTTTTTTATATAAGGTTATAATTTATAATCTCAGGTGTATCACTCAATGTTACAATACTAAATCCTAATGTTACAATGTGAGTTTGGCTTAATTGTTGAGTTGAATTTGGATATATCATTATTTCGGACAGAAGGGAAATAGATAACATAGAAAAGAGTAGCTTGTTTTTACTCCCAATTTTTAGATCGGTGGGAATCTGATAAATTCATCGGTGTGTGTGATGATGAACGTGTGAATCAGGAGTGCCATTTTTTAGTGGAAGTCCACTTGAGAGGTATTGTACTGAAGCAAATGTACCAAAAACCAGTTCTAAAAACGAAATTGACAACTTTGCCCTTGCTACAATAAATGGTACTATTAATTGTATCACCCAATTTTTGAAGATAAATTCTGACATACTTCATTCACATCTGTTGTTACTTGTTATCAAAAGATAAAAAATAAATAAATAGTTAATTGCATTAAAGATGTTTCATGAGTATTTTATGTTTAATAATCAGTTCACTTCAATTAAATACTTACCTCACTTCCAAAAAATTACATCCCCACACATATCACATCGACAAATTCTAACGGCTAAATAATCAATCAAATCCTGAGTTGTTATTAGTTTAGTTCTTTAAAAAACAGAAAAATCTTAATTAGTTTTTGACAAAATATTAAATGCTATTAACTATTTAGTTATTAATTTAAGTGCCATACTAATATTATCAAACAGTCATTTGTTTATTTAAAGACTAGACTAAATAGTTCCTGAGTTATTTTTAATTTAATAATATAAAGAACAGGAAAAATCTTAATTATTTTAATGTTATTAACTGTTTAGTTATTAGAATTTGAATTTAAGAGGCAATTTAATATTATCAAATTATCTTTATGTTTATTTAAACATTGTCATGCAGAGATAATCATACATGCCCTGAGCAAAAAAATACTAAATTAATTTTGAAGAAAAAAAAATTGAAAAAAAAAAACATAAAGAAAGCTTCTTCTTTGTTACACACGTCCTTTGAAGAGGCAGACACAGGCAATGCTATTTAATGATGTTAAAGCATGACCTTGCTGAGTTTTTGTTTAAGGCAGAGAAAAGAAAAGGCTCTGTGTTTGTTTCCAAGAGCTCTAGAGGATAAGTCTAAGATTGGATGAGCCTCTCTACCTTACTCTCTGTTTTTTTCCTGGCTCAGCTTCTCAGATCTGTTATCACCCTTTTCTGCATTTCCCCTCTCTCTTACAAATTACAATCCTTTTAGTCCTTTTCCTGGTAAGACATGAGTAAAGAGGAGATTTTGAAGATACAGGTACGCTCTTTCGGTCTCTTTCATCAACAAGTCTTCACCTTTCTCATTTCATCTGTTAATTTTCAAGTTCTTTACTTGCTGTGCTGTGTTTTTTTTTTTTTTTTTTTTTTTTTTTTTTTTTTTTTTTTTTTTTTTTTTTTTTTTTTTTTTTTTTTTTTTTTTTTTTTTTTTTTTTTTTTTTTTTTTTTTT
>Ga0209700_106614_pt1 | contig 17662 bp, 16 predicted proteins | sample SiratroredBW_FD_187528 | JGI IMG/M metagenome (GOLD analysis project Ga0209700, IMG submission 187528) | Root nodule microbial communities of legume samples collected from California, USA - Siratro red BW (SPAdes) (version 2) | ecosystem: Host-associated > Plants > Roots > Nodule | place: USA...
AAAAAAAAAAAAAAAAGAAATAGTACGGGAGATCAGCCTATTAGGAGTTTGTTAAAATAATAATAATAACAATAATAGTAATTAAAAATATATTGAATTTTTCCATTAAGAGAAAACTAAAAAAAATGTGATGATTAAAAGATAATAATTAAAAAATATTAATAATTAAAAAAACGAAAATAATAAATAACAAATAAATAAATATTAAATAATTAATGATTAAATAATAAAAATAAAATAAAAATAAATATATATTAGAAAAGTAAATAATAAAATAAAAAAAAACAAGAAAAGGAAACTACTTTGAAACTGCTTACTTGATTTTGCACATTCAAGATAACAAATAAATAATAATAATAAAAAGAATGAGTCAATGGCAGTAGACTCCCATGTTCTCACTCCTTAACTCCACGTATCATTTTTTTTTAAAATATAATAAATAAATATTTGTAAATAATAATTGTTAAACTGCTCAGGTAACAACCCATGTTTTCCACTTAAATAAAAATAAATTAATAATAAAAAATAGATTTTTACCGTTGAAAAATGTTTTAAGTCTCATTATTGGGTAGTAATTTAAAAAAATTTAAAAATGATAAATGTGAATGAGTTAAAGAGTAGTAACCTTTCTTAACCTCTCTGAACTAAATTACTAGTTTTTTTAAAAAATATATCAATTAAAAATAATAGGAAAAAAAAGGAAAAAGAAATATATTGGTCAAAGGGAGAGAAAGGAGGGGAGACGGATTTTTTTTTGGATTGGAAGCAAAAAGGAAAGAGGAAGGAAAAGAGGATTGAGATCAGAGAAAGAAGAAAGAAGGAAAAGATGAGTTCCTCAGGTATGTTCATCATTTTGCTTATTTTCGAGTCGCATTTATGCATCCATACTTTCATTGCATAGAATAAAAAAGAAGCCACCCTCACAAGGAAAAAGTTGATGTCACCTCGACCACATCAAACATCTTTGCCATGTTTTCGCCATGCGAGTACCTCATCTCAACCATATACGCAGCTTAAACGACCCTAACCATTACGCTCTCTTGCACCTTTCGTAAACTTCCCATCGCCGCTCAACCTTCAAACCACTCCACTCTCTCTAACCTCCATGCGCAGCATGCCACTCTACACTCTCAATGCTCCCACCATGCATCTTCCTCCAAATGCCTCCTTCCCCCATGCTACCATGCAAGCCTCATGTCTTCCTCCTCCAGCAACTTTCGCTTCGGTTTTCACGTCAAAACTGCACCTTCAACCACTATACACCACCGTATTCACGTCAAGGCCTGCACCTCATGGTCACTACCCTCCACCTTGTGTCTTCCAGGTTTCTCAAGAAGCCTTCGTAAGGAACCTCTCCCTCATCACAATGCCCCGAGTCGCCACACCACCATCATCTTTTCTAATCATGCAAGCCAACCTTTACTTCCTCCATGCGTCTATACCATTGCCGAAACCACTTACCCCACAAAGGCATAAAAATACCTTTAGCTTTCAAGCGCCACTTCTAACTCGCCACCCCTCAAGCTATGTCACATACAACACCTTCTCACCACGTTAAAAGTCTTTCTCTCTCACCGTTCCCCAACTGTCACTCTCTCATCCCTACGCCTCCACCACCAAACCTCATCACCATGAGCCACCAAGCACTCTATAAACCACGTCACAACCATAATCACTTTGCCACCATATTAACCTCCAAGCATCTCCTCCCTCGTTGCCACCATGTACCCCAACCTAGGCCATTCACCCTCACCGTTCAAACTGCGCCACATGTGCCCCCTCCATACTACCTTGCACCTTCCAACACCCTAAATGAACCTTCGAATCCTGTTCCACATCCCTGCCAACCTTCCGCTTCAAAAGGCACCATGAGAACGCCTCCCGTGCACCTTCAACGCACCAACTTGCACCTTCATGCGTCTTCCAGCACCTCAATGCATCCCCATAGCGTCGTTGTTCCACCACCAAAGCATCCAAAACCACCATGGACAGCAACGTTTTGAGCCCCACCACGGGCAGCCGCAAAAAACGCTATGAAAAATGCCTCCCATGCACCTCCAAACGACGCCGTCGTCGCCGTCGGTGGCCTCCTCCGCCGCCGTGACCTCCACCGTCGCCGCCGCTCCCGTGGCGGCCACCACCTATGCAAACCACCTCGACCCTCACCTACCATGGTTGCCGCCGCCTCCATGTCTCCATAGTATGTGATTTCCCAAACCCTAGAGGGGTTTCTAGTTAGTGGGGGTGCTGCACACACCCCCTGTATTCGTGCCTGCACCTTTTATTCTTCCAATTACCAGAATACCCCTGGCTTTAGGTTGAGTTGCGGTTAGTGGGGGTATTTCCTACACCCCCCATTTATTAAGTTCTGCACCCACGTTTTTCCCAGTTTCTGAAATGCCCCTGGTTGCTGGTTGGGTTTCTGACTAGTGGAGCTGTTCTTTGCACCCCACTGATTTGAGTCTGCACCTGTGCTGCAACTCAATTACCAAACTGCCCTTAACATAAGAGGGTTTCTAGTGAGGAGTTTGCTTTCGGCACCCCCATCTTTTGCGCCAGCGCCCCCAACTCCTCACAAATCTCAAAAATACCCTTCTGATTAGTGGAACTACTTTCTTCACCTCTCTTAATTAGGATCCACACCCTATATTTTTCAAAATTCCGAAATTATCCCTTACAAATACCCAAGTAAAGAACTACGTAACCCTGATTCTCTATCCTTATAAAGATACGTAGGAGCGAGGTCAAATCCTTGTCGGGCTCCCCTTTAAACTAAAAATGTTTTGTTTTGTTATTATTTGCAATTATATTCTTTTGGAAAGGATAAATATTTTAAAAAAAACCACACTCTTTTATTTTACTTATTTAGTTAAAGGTACTGCCTTAAGGAGGACGTTGTGGGGTGCTAATACCTTCCCCACACGTAACCGACTCCCGGACTCTGAATCCGGTTTTGCAAACTTGCCTTATCTGACTTTTTTTGGTTTTCCATAGTTTTTCCTTTAATAAATTATGGTGGCGGCTCCATTATTCTTTCGAAAAAAGAAATTAAATTTTTGATCGCCCCGTCGTGATCCCGGTTGCGACAATGTTTATCAAGATTAACACAAAAAGAGCTTAACAAAACTCCCCTTGCCTTTAATTAGAGGTACATACTAAAAGTGAGTTATTAGTGATTTTAAAAGATTTAAAATTTCCTTTGTGCAGATCCCCTTTCTTTCTCTCTCCTTCTCTCCCTTTCTGTCTCTCTCTCTCTCTTTCTCTCCTTTTTTCTTCCTTTCTCTTCCTTCTTTCTCTCTCCTCTTTCTCTTTGTTCCTTTCTCTGTATGCCTTTCTTACTTATTTGTTCGTTCTTATTAGAAATCTTGTAGATTTTGTATTTGATGAAGTCAAGAGAAGTCAATAGCTATCAAAGTAAAGTCAAAGACCCAAAAACAACTCAAGCTCAAGATAATTTGAAGGCTTTGTCTTTGGATTTAGTGTGTGTGAGTGGTGTGTGTGTTGATTAGATCACGTGCAAGATTCATAAACCAGTGGTTGATTGAAGAAGCCTTAAAATGTTAAGTTGAAACTGTTTGAAAAATAAAAATCAGCTCCAAATTTTGTCAAGTAAAAACAATCGATTTAACAAAATTTTCAATCGATTCATTTCTTCTAACTAACAGTTTTAATGAATAACTATTTTTACATATGTTTTGAAATTGTATTAAATACGAATTTTTCATAACCTTTTAAAAACACTGAATACATAAAGAGAGAATTACAAATGCTGTTACAATTCAAGAAAAGAGCAAGAATCTTTTTCAAGAGAAATTTGAATCTTTGATCAAGAAAGCTTTAATTCTTGGTATGCCTCTACTAGTTTATGAATTTTATGCTCTAGTTTACATCATATTCAAAATCAGGGAAGTTTTCTACAATTGATTCTTGAGGTTTTTGTCTCAAGTTTGTGGCAAGGGTAATTTAGTGTAAAATTTACATTCAATTTTTTGTTTTTGGAACTACTAGAAGCGTTTATAGTTGTGTTATAGTGTTTGCAGTGGCATTGGTTGACTCTATATCTATGCAGTAGTGTGTTACATGGTTTTGTAAGGTTTGTGCAAGGTGCAAGAAGGATTCTTGACTGTTTGGTAAATTGATTCTTTCAATCGATTAACTCTGTAACTCAATCAATTGTTGTTCTTGTAGTGATAATCTGAAGAGTTTACATTCACTGGTTTATCTTTCAATCTGATAGGTTACTATTTGCAAGTGATGGAGATTTCGTGTTGAAAGTTTTGGTGGTTATTTTAATTGATTGTTTGGCAATTCATTTGATTAGTTTTTCTTGATTGATTTTTCTATTTGGAATTTAAATCGATTGTTTTTAAATTTCAATTGATTGTTTTTTTAGTGTATGCTTAAAAATTCTAGTTAACCAAATTCAGTGAAAACTTTCATCTTTTCTAACCAATATTTGGCAAAAGTTTTCAAGAGTTCAATTCACCCCTCCTTCTTGAACTAAAAACAAAGTGTTTTCAATTGGTATCAAGACCTAAGTGTTAAATGTTATTCTAGCTTTTTGATCGTATGGCTAAAGGTATGTTTGCCTTTGGAAAGGGTCCATGTATAAACAGACCTCCTCTATTCAGTGGTTAAAATCTATTTTAGAAAATTAGAATGAAAATTTTCATGGAATCACTTGACCTTGGTGCGTAGGATGCAATTGTTAATGAACCTTATTTGCTAGTTAATGGTGAAATTGTTGATAAACCTTGGTTTGTATGGAATGAAGTTGAGAGAAAGAACGCTTAGTTTGATTGCATGGCAAAGAATATCATAACTTCTACTTTGAACTTGGATGAAATTTTTAGGGTTTCGCAATGTACTTTAGCAAAGGAGGTGTGAGATATTCTTGAAGTTACACATGAAGGAACAAGTGATGTGAAGTGACCAAGAAAACACACTCTTATTCAAGAGTATGTACTTTTTAGGATGCAACCTGGATAAACCATGGTAGATGTGCAGAAAAGATTCACACCCACATTGTGAACCATTTAATTGGTCTTGAGAAATTTTTGATAAAGAGGAGCTCAATATAAAGATCCTGAAGTGTCTTGATAGAACTTGGTAGTCAAAGATAACTGCAATTTCTAAAACCAAAGACCTCACTGCCTTGTGTACGACCACCTTGTTTGGAAAACTAAAAGAGCATGAGCTTGAAATGAATAGGCTAAAGGAGTAGGAAAATGGAGATAGAAAAGCTAGGGGTCTAGCACTCAAGTCTGCTACCTCTCTAAATTACACCTTTCTAGGTTACAATGAGTGTTCGCACCTCTCCAAGTTACACCTTCTTAACCCCTCTTGAGATTAAGAACTCTCAAGGAAAAAAAGAATATTCTCAAAAAAAGCACTAAAAAAACTCACAAGGGTATAACTTCACAATGTGCATAATTCTAATGGTTTAACACACAACCGAGAAGTCTAGACTCTTTAACAAGTTGATTAGATGTTCACTGTAACTTCTAATTTTTCAAAAATATCAGTTGAATAGTTTGAATGGATTATCTTGCTCTTTTTTCTTTTCTTTACCTTCAAACCTTTCATATAGCTTTTCAAATCTATCATTTGATACTTGAATTGGTTAAATTTGGATTTTACAATATATTCATATCGTCATCCTTTGGTGATAGATGTTCAAAACAGAAAGCTTATATTTTTAATATTTCAATTTGTTTTGCTTTATATCTGTTTAAGGTATAAGTTTTTGCACTATGAGTTAGTAAAAACAAAAGAAAACGTAATCAACAAATCTTTTCGTTGAAGAAAATGTGTTGTGCAAAGTACTTGAGATTTTCAATTTTTCAATCCATTTATGTTTAAAAAAAATTTAGACATATTCGCAATATATAACAATTGATTAAATCTATTTAAGAAGGATAAATTTAAAAGATATAATCAACACATCTTTGTTTCCTCAAAACACACTTTTAATATTTTATGTTCCATAAAACATGCAAATAAAATCTTTTTTATTTTCAGATATAATTTATGTTTCATTAAACGAACTTTTGGCATATATATATATATTTAGAAGGTTTCATTTTTCACAATTAATTGTTTTAAAAAAATTGTTACATGTTCAATGCATTCATAAAACCTTTTAACGTGAATAAAACCCCGAAGCTAGGATGATCTACCATATATTGCAATTTTCATTAACCACTGTTAGATGCTTTAAATCACACACAAAACATATCATTCGAATCACAAATAAGAAATTCAATCTAAAGTTTGTCATGAAATCAACCAGTCTTATAAAATTGTCTATCATGTACATATGTTGTATACGGTTAGAGAGTCTACTAAAAATTGAAGTTCTACAAAACATTATCAGAATGGTCAGGATTGAAGTAAACTATTTAGTTAGTTTTTGTTATTATGAAAATATAAAAATAGAAACTCCACATATAATTTTCTATTCATCAGACATCTAATGGGTCATACCATTTAGTGTCTCAGCAAAATGTCTAGGGACTTAACAAATCATCTAGGAAAATTGTTTAGAATCTTAACAATCTTATGAATGAGACTTGTTAATGGTGAGGAGACTTTTTGAAAGCCACCCTATAGAACTTGAACAATCTCAAAAAGGGAACCTATTACACACCAAATGTAAAGTCTTGAAAATACTTATTCATTGATTGTGGATAGTGGCTCTTGCTATAAATGTTGTACTTCTAGGTTGTATTTGCCTTTTAATTAGTTGAGGGATAATGAACTATGGTGAAGGATACCTGGCCATCACTCTCCTTCTTTTTACCAGAATTGAACCTGAACTTTTTGCCAGTAGAGGTTGCGGATGAGCCTTGAGCTAATTTGCCAGTTTTCCATCCAAACTCTATTCTTTCTCCAATGATGACAATATCAGCAAAGTTGGAAGATACACTTCCCAACATATGTTCATAGAAAGGGGACTTTAACATACTCATGAACATTGTCACCATTTCTTTGTCGTGCAATGGGGGTTCTACTTGTGCGGCCAACTCCCTCCATCTTTGAGCATACTCCTTGAAAGTTTTAGAATTATTCTTTAACATATTTTGAAGCTACAATCTATCAGGACTCATATCAAAATTATATTTGTATTGCTTCAATAATGCATCCACTAAGTCATTCCATGATCTGATTCCAGCTGGTTCCATATCATATATCAGCTTAGTGCAGTGCCTGCTAAACTGTCCTGAAAGAAGTGTATCAACAATTTTTCATCACTAACATGCGCTGCCATCTTTCTAAATACATAGTTAAATGGTTCCTGGGACAAGAAGCTCCTTTGTACTTCTCAAATTAGGTACCTTGAACTTGGGAGGAATTACAAGATTAGATACCAAGCACAAACCGATAACATCCCAAATCCAAAACTACCACCTCATTCAATAGTTGTAAGCCTCTTCTAAGAATTCCAGCTTTGTCTTGGCTTCTTCAAAATCTTGAGGTGATCTTTGAACTACTGGCCTTGTTGGCACTCCTTCGCCTGATGTTATTTGAACAATTGATGATGTTCCAGTAAAGATCGCTGGCCCAGTATTGGCGTTTATGGGTTTAGCACTTGATTGCAGTTGAATCGGCTTTGGTTGACTTACTGGTATGCCAAAAAGGTTAACCATGGTGTTAGGAGTTGCAGCACCATGCACATTTTCATAAGATGGAGTATAATTAGGAGGTAAACCATACAGAGGCTATCCACTATTTCCTTTAGCAGTATTGGTTTGAAGTGCTCCAATCTACGACACCACAGGATTATAAGAAGCAACTTCATCATTTCTGGATGCAGAATTATCCTTAGTGTTTTTCAGAGCAAATAAGGCTTCAAGGATTTGACCAATTTGATCTTTCAGTTGGTTGACATAATTTTTCATGGATTCCACTGCTTCACCCAAGTCTTCCATCCTTCTGCGATTTGCACGAGTTGTGTACAGGTGTTGCGAAAATCTAGCCGTTATTACTTCTTTTTTGTTATTTTTTTTACAAAATATTTAGCAAAAATAAAAATTGTAGAAGTTATATATATATTCTTTTTATATTTATTTAAAAGAATATGCAGAATAAAAATGAATGCAAGAATGCGAATTCAAGAACTAAAAAGATGTGGAATACTCATAGAGACTTAACAAGAATTGTCTTTATTCATTATCAAGAGAAGAGTTGCCAAATGACAACCTTATTACACTTTATTTAAAGCAAACGGAAAAATAGAAAAACAAAGTATCTAATTCTTGTTACGAGCCACCATATCCTTTATCAACCCCACCAACCACTTGGAATGCTCTATAAAAGTTTCTACTTCCTTTTGGTATTGTGCGAAACTTCAAAGATGCATGAGTTTCCCTTAACATTTTTGGAACATCTTCAATGACCCCATTAGCTAGAGCCGCTAGCTGGGAAAAACATGTCTTCCAATGTTCAATAATCTACTCATGGTCTTTCAAGTGTTCTTCCAATTGAACAATACTAGCTAAGTAATTAACCTCCTCTTCTAACTGCTACCCGCGCTCTTTTCTTACCTTATCCTCCCCTTTGCCTATCAAATTCTCCATTTCATCAATTTGAATTTAAATATTATGAATCTGATCAAACATTAATTGTCGTTCCTTCTCTCTCTCCTCATACCATTGTATCCACTGTTTCTCTATAGTGAGGGCCTGATCTCTTTGTTGAATTATAGCCTATAAACAGGTATTGAGGGCAATCAGATCTTGTTTGAGATCATTGTTATGCTTTTCCTCTCTTTGTTATTTTTTCACAATCTTTTCCTGATCCTTCACCAAGCTGTTATAGTTGTGACGAAGATCAAAGAGTTTACCGGTCAGTCTGACATTCTCCCCTTTCAGCTCATCAACCTCTTGTTTCAACTGTTTGACTTGGTTTAATTCTTCTTATTCATTTTCTTGCTCCAACTCTTCTTTTGGCACTTCAGGAACACGCAACTTGAAGGGTAGCTTAACCGTCCAGACTCTTTCCACCAATCACCTTTCATATGATATCTTTCTATTCATGGTCCAAGGTCTAGTGTCCTTCCCTTGAATGACCACCTTATCCCAAGCTCTTCAAAGTTCGGAAAGTATCTCAGTTGACGAATCCTCTTTATAAAGAACTAAAAGAGGTTCTAAAATAGCAGAAGTAGGAGCCCGTGCGATCGGGTAACCAAATTGTCTCTGAGCAAGCACAGGATTGTAGTTGATACAACCTTTAGTACCTATGAGTGGCACATTAACACTTCTGGCGCATTGGTATACCAGACGGGTTCTTTGTTGCCATGCTGGTTGCCATTGCATCTTCCTCTGAGTTAAACTAGCCAGACATTAAGCCCATTCATATTCATTTTTGCTCTTCAGCCTTTGTTATATAACTGATTCCATAGTACATTTAATACCCACAACCCTTTCTTCAAAATAAGCGACCAACCAAAAAAACAAAGTAGGTAAGCAACAAGTTATCAACTTTATTTTCTGAGAATGACATTCATCAAGAGCCAGATAAATGTCAGCTAGGATTGCAGTAACTGGATTTTCAGAACGAGTCTTGAAAGCTACAAAGACATTGATGGCAGCATCATCCATAAAATTGTCAGCTTTTGGGAGCAACACAATTCCAAAGAGAGTCAAAGCAAAAACATCCAAAAATGCATCCCAATTCTCTTCCTCACAAAGTCGGTGCAAATGCCTTTCTAAAAAGCTTAGAATAAAACCTTTTCTATCATATAGCTCAACGAATTCCTTCTTCAATTATTTCAGAGGCACTTTCATGATCCCAAATAGCGTGCACATGGAGAAAGGTTGCTCCAAGTGCTGATAAGGCATCATCTTGTTTGTTGGCATGTCTAACATTTGCGATAATTCTTCAAAAGTTGGCACTAGTTGAAAGTCGCAGAAGGTAAAACATCTCAGTGGAGGATCATAGTACTGAGTTAAAGCAGTAATGGCAAGTACTTGAACCTCCACCTCTAGTAATCCTAATAAGTTCCCATATTTGCTCTTGAAGATAGTCCTCTCCACTACTTTGAGCTTCTGTCCTAGTTCCCTTAGGACAGTCAAATCACTCTTCAAAACCATGACTTTTACCTTCTTCTTCAGTCCTTCTACTCCACTACTTTTCCCAAATCCAGATTCCATGTTAAATTCCATGTCGTACTCCACACTTTTAGTTTTACTGAGAAAACACAAGGAAAATGCATGTAATGCAATGAATATGAGAATAATGAGATTATTTATTTTGAAAAAGAAAGTATCTGAAAAGAAATGAGATTAATTTTTTTTTTATTTTCCAAAAATCAAATTTTCTTTTTCTTTTTTTAAGGAAATGAGTTGAAAGTTTGCCAAGTAAACTTCCAAGAAAGAGAGGTGAGTCATAACTAGACATTATGAAGTACCAAGTCTTTCTTAGCTAGAGTTGTTCTTAGACCACTCTCATAAACTTTCTTTAAAAAAAATAAATCTTTGTTTTGTAATGCATGCAAAGAAAAATGATGTTGTTTGTTTTTTATTCAAGATCCATGTGGTTTCATATGTACAACAACTAACAAGTAGACCATTGAGCTACAAAATTCTCTCTTAGTGCCCTAATTATGGTTTGACCTAATGGGTAGTGTTCTAAGATTTTTATGCGAGCTCACAGGATAGATTTGTCCAAATTCCTAATAGAGGTTACTAGAGCTATGACCCACTTTACCATGTATCCACATCAGTCAGTAATGACCTATTTGGACATGAGAGTAAAGCAAACATACTCTAGCTAGAGTTTTCACAACAACCAGGAAAGGAAGTACATCCCCCAATCTTGCTATGCAACTCCTCTATTTCTAAGCTTCACAGACCCAGGTATAAGGCCCCACTCATGATATGCAATAAAATGTGTGTGAAGGGAGAAAAATGCATACCCAACCCCACCTGCAAAACAACCAGAAAATTCCCAGGCAGATATATATAGCATGTCTTCTATCCTAAGGTTCAATATTTCAACAAGCATATACAACACACAAATATATACAACAAATAAAAACATTATATGTAAAAATAAACAATATACAAAATAATAAAAAATATATACAAAAATATGAATAACAACAAATATTATTTGCAAAAGTAATAAAAAGAAAAGGGAAAGATAAATATTAGAAAACCACTTAAATTTTACTCATTTAATTAAATTGGCCTGACTCCTTAAAAGTTCCCCAGTGGAGTCGCCATCTGTCACAATCGGGATCACGACGGGACGATCAAAAATTACTTTTATTGAGAATTGGAGTCACCACTATAGTTCATTATCGAAAAACCATAGAAAAAACAAAAATGAAATAGTCTGCAAACCAAAGTTAGGATTCGGGAGTCGGTGACGCTTGGGGAAGGTATTAGCACCTCTACAATGTTCGTCTTACGACGATACCTTTAATCAAATAAGAAAAAGATTGTGGTTTTACTAAAAATTACTTCTCGCCCAAAATAATAACAATAATAATAGTAATATAAATAAACACAACTAAAATAAAACGGATAAATAATAAAACTAAAAATACAAATAAATAAACAAGGAAAAAATGCTAATAAATTAATATAAACACAATATAAATAAATTAAAATAAACAAATATGCAAATAAAAAATAAGACAAAGAAAACATTTTTTTTAATATTTTGAAATAATTTTATTTGTCCGGACGAAATTGGGTGTTGACATGCTTGGGAAACCCAATGGTCATTGTTGACTTTCTTCAGCCCAATTTTATGTAGAGTTGTAGTTGTGACTTTGTGGTGTTGCTTGACAGGTTCTGATAGTTCTCCATAACACAAAAATATTCAATAAATTTCAAAACCAGCACCACGTATGGAATCATGTAGTCCATAAGCCACTTAGACTTCATCATATGCTCCCCTAACACGTATGCCCAGTTGACCTCCATTTGATTGAGGACGCAATACATCAATATTAGGTCTTCTTCATGCAGGCTAGCATGGTTATGTCCTCTGGGTGTGATTATCCATACGATGATGAAGGCAGTAATTCTCGGGTTCATGGCTAAGCCACTAACATGAAATCCCTTCATTGTTGCATGCGGGTTCCTTAAATAGCTTTTGAAAAAGTGAATTTTGTTGAAGTTTTCAAGTGTTGCAATGTTTTCTTTTCCCACTTAAAGTCCAAAATACCTTATGCCAGCAACCTCCATCCATATTGAAGGGATGATATTCATGGCAACTCCTATGATTTGTGTCTTCATTCTGTCTTCGTTCACCTCCGGATTGGTAAAGAAGACTTTTACCACGTCTGGATAGATATTACCAGTTAACCCAAGGAACTTCTCCAACCCCTGCAGTTATAATATTGTGCTGACCTCAACCAGCTGGTTAGTTTTGAGCCATTCCACCCTTAGATACTTGGGTGTGTTGATAATCTTTCTACTATACTCGTGAAGCTAGGTTACAATCAGCTTGGAGTTGTCTAGGCAAGCAAACCAGTTTTCTAGATACGTTGTTTCATTGACAAATCTTCCAGCAGTCACTGTCTTTTTGATTCTCTTCCCTGGATTTCCTGATGAAGCCATGTCAGTAGTTTGTATTGAAGCACTCGAGGATGTTTCGTAGAGTTTTTAAAGGTTAATGTTGAATGTATGCATGATGAATGTAGCATATAAACACAAAGCATATATTTACATATTGGCTTTGCATTAAACATGAAATAAATTCATTTTACCAACACTCTAATTTTAGGTGGAGTTGTGTACCTTGTAGTTTAAACAGGACAATATTGTTTTACTTATGGAAACCTGTTGGATTAGTTGTTTTTTAGTCAATTCCTTTTTTACTTCCAATGGTATTGAGACATTGGCATTATGTGGCTCAATGTGGTTTAACATGAATAGTTGAGCAAGATTTTCTTCATTCAATTAGCTTTGCATGCTTGAGTCCAGTCACCACAGTCAATCCATTTATTGTTCACACATTCCTTGTCTCAGTAACCAACTCAAAAGCAATTAAAGATCAAATTCCAAAGCTAACTTAACTCAAATTTGGAGTCAATAGTTCAATGAAAAATAAATTGATTTGTCGTCGAGTCAATCAATTTATTCTAAAAATGAATCAATTTTCAGTGAAAATAAACTAGCATATTTTTGTGATAGTGACTGAATAAATGATGCAGTTTTCTTATAATGCAATGTTTGAAAGATCTAATATACCTAGCTTAGTCCTAAGATAGTAAAGAAATCAGCTAGCTGTTTTTCTAATTCAATAAAGTTGATTTCACAAACCCAATTTCTAACTTGTTCTCTAATGAAATGATGTCTAATGCCTATACTTTGTTCTAGAATGATAAACTATATTCTTTGTGAGATTTATAGCATTGGTATTATCACAGAACAATGGTGCCTTTGTGACTTTAAGACCAAAGTCACTAAGTTGTTGTTCAAGCCATGAGATTTGAGCATAATTGCTTCCAGCAGCAATGAACTCAACTTCAGCAGTTGAGAGAGCAACACATGCTTGCTTCTTGTTGTTCCATGATATTAGGCTTGCTCCAAGTAAATAACATGTACCACTTGTGCTTTTCCTATCCAATTTACACCTTGCAAAATCTAAATCTGAATATCCTTTAAGATTGAGTGTAGCTTCATTTAGATACAACAATCCCACATTAGTTGTTCCTTTGAGATATTTGAGAATCCTCTTTGTTGCATTGTAGTGAGACTCCTTTGGATCGGCTTCAAATCTTGCACATATGCATACGCTGAACATAATGTCAGGTCTGCTTGCTGTGAAGTAAAGCAATGATCTAATTAGTCCTTTGAATTTAGTTTGAACCACTACAGTTTCATTCTCATCAGCATCAAGATAACAACTTTTTGAAATTGGTGTTGAGGCTTCTTTGTAGTTTTCCATTTCAAACTTTCTCAGCACATCTCTACAGTACTTTGTTTGGCTCAAGAAGGTTTCAGTTTTCATGTGCTTGATTTGTAGTACTAAAAAATAGTTCAGCTCTCCCATCATTGACATTTCAAACTCCCCTTGCATTGCTGAAACAAAGTCTTGGCAAAGCAGGTCATTAGTTGATCCAAAAATTATATCATCAACATAAACTTGAACAAGTATTATCTTACTTTCAGATTTCTTAATGAAGAGAGTTTTGTCTACTTGACTTCTTTGACAATCATTTAAGAGCATAAAATTACTTAACCTTTCATACTATTGTCTAGGAGCTTGCTTTAACCCATAGAGAGCATTCTTGAGTTTGTAAACATGTCCAGGCAACTTGCGATCTTCAAATCCTAGTGGTTGTGTAACATACACTCTTAACACCAATGCTAAGCACGTGATTTGATGAAGTCAATATATATCAAGCTTGCTGAAATTCTGATGGAACCAACTTGGACTAGAGAAGTTCAAATGGATGACTTTGAGCCAACATGAAGATGGTTGGGTGATTCGGTCTTATGTCCTTACACTACAAGAAAAAAGCTATTAAGAGACAAATTTTTAGCTACCAAATGAAATAGTTGCTAATTGTGACCAAAATAGCCACCAAATTAGATTTTGGTTGCTAAATAACTACAAAATAGAAGTAATGATTGAATTTAGTGACTAATTAAGTCAAGATAATTGGTATCTAACATTAGCTACCAAGGTTTTAGTGACCTACACCATTAGATTCTAAATTAGTCTCTAACTTAATTAGATACCAATTTAGAATCTAATGGTATAGGTCACTAAAATCTTGGTAGCTAATGTTAGATACCAATTATATTGACTTAATTGGTCACTAAATTCATATTTTGTAGTTTTTTAGCAACCAAAATTTAATTTGGTGACTATTTTGGTCACAATTAGCAACAATTTCATTTGGTAGCTAAAAATTGGTCTCTAAATAAATTTTTTCTTGTAGTGTTAGTTGGGTTTGTGTGTGAGTGTTAACTTGGTACTTAACCATTAGTTGCATAGATCATCAATCTTGAAGAGCTTAAAGATTCACATGTGTCAAAACTGGATTGATTAAAACAGAACTGGTTTTCAGAAAAATAACTTACACTGATTTTTTGTTGACAGTCTATTCAATCAATTGAATGATTGAATCAATTGATTGAATTGTGATAGTTATTATTGTTACAAGTTAAATTTTGACTAAGTCTTCTAACGGTCAATTCAATCGATTGAATGGTTTATCCAATTCATTGAACGGATGACAATTAACTTTGTTTAAAAACTAGTTTGCCTATATAAAGGCATAGAGCACTAAGATTTCTAAGAACACGAAAAACATTTTTAAGAATTCTTTGAGAGAAAAAGCGCCTAGTTTGTGCGAACACATTGTGACATTATTTTCACACAAGAAATCTTGAAGAAAGTGAATCTTGAAGCTTTTCTTGAGTGAGAGTTTGCAACTTTGGTTTTGGACCAAAGCTAAGTCTTCTACACTTGGTCTTAATACATTTGTACATTGTTCTGTGTAAAGGCATTGAATTGTTAAACCCTTGATTCATCTTGAGTTGTAATCTGTATTTGATTGTATAAAATTACTGGGTTTGTAATTGGGTTGTGCAGTGGGTTTCTGCACTGGTTCACACTTGCTGAAGGGTTCAGTGAGGCGTGAATGTTGCGGGGAGCAGTGTGTACTGCAGGGAGTAGTGTGTACTACTTGCTAGGAGCAAGGGTTGTAAACTGATCTTGTGATCTTTTTAGTGGAAATCTTTGTTAGTTTGCAAAGGACTGGACGTAGCCCTTGAGGAAGGGTGACCCAGGATAAATCTTTGTGTTCTTGATTCCTTCTTCTTTCTTCTTGAAAGTTTTCTTTTATCTACTTGTGTTGTCATACTTAACTGATCACTATAAATCATTAAGTGCTTTTTCAATTGAAAACTAGTTGCTCTCTGGACTTGTTGTATTGCATCTGATTCAATTAAATTCTAGAATATTCATTAAGTGCATTATGAAAACTTACTGGACTATATTTGAAACTTCTTTATATTGGATACTGAATCTTGAAGTGGTACTTTAATTTTGTAATCTGAACTAAATTCTAATAACTTCCGCTGTGCATATAATCAGATATATTTCCTTAAATTGATTTGCATATTCTCTGTATCAATTCTGGACTGAATTTAAGTATATTCATATTTCTGCATTCATTCAATTAATTGAATTTGTGCTTCAGTAAATTGAATTGTTTACTGGACATTCCAGAATTGAGCATTGATTGATTTAATCAAGATATTTCATTCTCCAATCTCACTTTCCTTCTTTGCGAAAATTTTAAAAAGTTCAATTCACCCCTCTCTTGAACTCGGTCTAAACTTGTTTTTCATACACTTCCTCATTTATGAATTCATTCAAGAATGCACTCTTCACATCCATTTGAAATAGCTTAAAACCATTAAGACAAGCATAAGCAAGCATTAGTCTAACAACTTCAATCCTTACAACAAGTGCATAGGTTTCATCATAGTCGATTCCTTCCTCTTGATTGTTGATTTTGGGGACCAAACTCCACACATAATTTCTGATGAATTAGTTCAACTCTTCTAGCATGGCATTGATCCAACGATTACCAGTCAATGCTTCATGTATTATCTTAGGCTCAACCTGTGAAACAAATGCCATGTGTTCACACAGGAGATTCAGTGATTTCCTGGTTGAAACTCCCTTGTGAATCTAGCCAATCACATTATCCAAGGACAAATTTATTGGAACTCTCCATTCCTAAGGCAAATCGATTTGACTTGGAGTGGATTGGATTTTAAAATTTCTAGATTGCACTTCTGCAGTTGTTGCTTATCTTATTTTACTGCAGTATCTTTCAGCCTTTGAATACCTTCTACTTCTTCATCCTCTATTGTAAACTTAGGTTCTTCTTGCAGCTTTTGGTTAGTCTCATCAAAGGTTATATGCACAGTCTCTTCAATGAACATGGTTCTCTTTTGGTATGCTCTATGTGCATGGCTATGTGATGAGTAACCTAGGAATATGCCTTCATCTGCCTTTGAATCAAACTTTCCTAGATTATCCTTACCATTGTTTGAAATAAAGCACTTGCAGCCAAAAACTCTTGAATGATAAATGTTTGGTTTTCTTCATTTGAAAAGTTCATAAGAGGTTTCTTTTAGAATAGGTGTTACTAAAACTTTGTTCAACACATAACAAGAAGTTTTTACTCCATCAACCCAAAATATTTTGGAAGATTTGTTTCAATTTAACAAAGTTTTAGCAATCTCTTCCAAGGCTCTATTTTTCTTCTCCACAACCCCATTTTGTTGTGGAGTTCTTGGAGCTGAAAAATTATGCTAAATGCCAAATTTTTCACAAAACTTTTCAAATCTTTGATTTTGAAATTCTCACCCACGATCAATTTTTACGATAACAATGGTGCAAATTTTCTCATTTTGGATAATCTTTGCAATTCTATTAAAGGCACCAAATGCATCACCCTTAGTTACTATGAATAATGTCCATGTGACCCTAATTAATAATATTCTTGATTTAGTAGTATTTAAAGTCAATTTTAGTAAATATTAAGGAATTCCATATTTCTAAAGAAATGTCTAATTCTACATTAAAAGGATGGTTTTTGATAGCCACTATATTCATTTTAGTTATATCAATGGTATATGAATAAATGGATTGTTTCTTTCTTTTCAGCAAAAAA
>Ga0209700_106620_pt1 | contig 17651 bp, 12 predicted proteins | sample SiratroredBW_FD_187528 | JGI IMG/M metagenome (GOLD analysis project Ga0209700, IMG submission 187528) | Root nodule microbial communities of legume samples collected from California, USA - Siratro red BW (SPAdes) (version 2) | ecosystem: Host-associated > Plants > Roots > Nodule | place: USA...
CTTGAGTTGAAATGAGACTTGACTACTTACTTTTTCTATAAATACGCGTTTTTAGTTTAATAATATAATAATCAAGTGCTCATTCCACTTCTACCATTTCACTCAAATGACAGATTTTCTAGGTTGTTACAGATCAATTGTTTGGTATAAAGGCATGTTTGATGATTCTTCTATATTGGTTGCACAAATACTTCATTTTCGTACATTTGATTCATATTTTGTCAAGATTGATAACCATTTTATTGTTGCAATTATTATATGTTTATATTTTTGTTGAGGATTTGTTAACCAATTTTTTAAATCCATTGATGATATTGATTCACAAACTATTGATTTGGCTTCAATATTGTTTTTAGGAATGATGATGAAAAAGATGATGAAAATAAATATCAAGATTGTGAAAAAAAATAAAATAAAAGACTACTTAAACTTTTTATTAGGTTTTAATGTTAAGTTATGTTTCTCTATGGATTTAATTTTTGTTATGCACACTCAATGTTGCAAATTTGAATATTTTATTATTATGCAATATCTATTAGTAATTACTTTGTTAACATCTACTTTTGTTAGGACTATCTTTTAAAACTTTAATGTTATTGTTAAGATGAGTGCATGAATATTCTTTTAAATACTATTGAATGGCTAAAGTTTCGAACCATGTTGACATTGTTTATTTTAACAAAGTGTTGAAATCAAGTCAGTTTCAACATGAAATAGTTGTGAGTGACAATTTCTTTCTGCTGTAGATAAATTAGTTATTGAACAAGATAATTTATTGTTATTTTTTTTACTAAAATTTTATTGTGAGATTTATTTAATTATTTATAAATAATAATTTATGATTATTTTATTCATATTAGTTATTGATTAATGACATTAATTTAAAATTTTCATATTGATTACTTATTATTATAATTTAGTTATATAATAAATTATTTATTTTCATTATTTTATGGAAATTTTATTAATTAAATCGTTTCCTATTAATTAATCAATTATTTATTTATAAATAAATAACAATTTTTAGTTTATACTATTGACATAAATTAAATGTTTCAAGTGGAAATAATTTAAGTTTACTTTCTGAAACCATTTTTTTACTAGGCTATACCTTATGGTTGTTGTAAATTACCCAAGCTTATTATTTTATTATACATAAGCCTAATTTCATTAAGATTAATTGTGAGATTTACAAAACAATGTATTAGAGAGAGAAAACATTTACTCTTTCTCTTCTTTCTTCAAAGTCGATAACAATGAAAGAAAATAATGTTAATGAAATCCACCTATAACGTCAATTAAAACTTTGTCCTTTAGAATATGTGTTTGAATTTATTTTCTAACCATTTTTTTCATATTATGGTTTAAGATTAAGTCATACATAGCCAATCATATAAAAAGTTGTTTGATCATATTTTTTATTAAACTTGCCTATTAACGATGTTTGGTTGATCATGAGAGAAATTAACATATTGTCACATACAATAAAGACTTGCGCAAAAGGCTAGATTAACTTGAGGAACTTATGGATCGTGTGGACAATGCTCGATAATTAATTTTTTAAATGAGATTATTTCTAAACAACTTGTTTTGGAAACTCCTCTAACTAAAAGCACATATATTATTGTACACATATCCTATCTGTAACTTAGTAAATATCATCAAATAGATGAATTACTGTGATTTTGTATTTCATATATTTACATTATATTCTTTGGGTCAAAAAATAAAATATCAGAGTATAATTTTTTATTAATTTATTATATATATAAATAATACTTAAAATAAACTAATAAAAAATCATATTTAATATTTATACTTTTAGACGGGAAAATAGCATGTGAAGATATAAAATACAAAATCTCAATATTAATTCATTTAACTAAAATTATAGACTAGATTATATGTATATTGGAAAAATCGAAAAAAAATAACTTATATAATAAATTGTGTTATCTTTAATTTAAAATCTTAAAATAATAAATTTAAGGATTTTTTTATATATTATCTAATTTTTTCATTCCTACATAAATTAAACTTAGACATTACTCCGATATTAATAATAAAAAATTTAAAATAAATAATTTTTGTATTTATTATTAATATCATTTTTTTATTCAACGTGAAAGATCGTCACATGATAAAGGAAAATAATAATGACAAATGACCATCAAATGATTTTGTATTTCATATATTTACATTATATTCTTTGGGTCAAAAAAGTAATATCAGAGCATAATTTTTTATTAACTTATTATATATATAAAATAATACTTAGAATAAATTAATAAAAAATTCATATTTAATATTTATACTTTTAGATTGAGAAATACAATGTGAATATATAAAATATAAAATCTCGATATTAATTTATTTAATTAAAATTATAGACTAAATTATTTAACTAAAATTATAGACTGAAAAAATAAAAATAAAATAAAATCCAAAATCTTAGAATAAATTTATAAACTTTTTACATATTATCTAATTTTTTTCATTTTTTACTTAAATTAAACTTAGACATCGACTCTGATATTAATAATAAAGAATTTTAAAACAAATAACTTTTATGTTTATTATTAATATAATTGTTTTATTCAACATGAAAGAGTAAGGAAAATAATAATAACAGATGACCATCAAATCAATTTAACATATTTAGTAATTCTATAATTTCATTTTAAAATGGATTTATACCACACAAATTTAAAGAAATTAGTACAAATAGTTATATATATATATATTAATTAGAGTATATATACCATGAATTGAAATCAAATGCCTTTTTATAAACATGAATTATCTTTACCTATTATTACAATCGAAATGCTCTTTTGTTATCCTATAAATATTCGAATATTTCAAACATTATTTTTCAAATATAAAATCATTAAAAAACATGCATTATTATTTAGTTCACTTTTATTGTCATTATATATTATTTAAGTACATTTTGTTTTCTATTTTCATCTCATTGTTTCTTTATTTTTTTCTTTCAAACATATTCTTACTCGAAATTTCGAAATTTCGATTAATTGACTGACTAGAGTCAAAATTACTAGAAGCTTTGTAAATGATTTCTAAGTGATCAAAATCAGTTTTTAGTTGCAAAACTTCATCTTTCAGTTCTTTGACTCTACCTTCCAACCAAATGTTCAGACCTTTCAGTCTATTGTTAGATAAGACTAGTCTGTTAGCTTCTTCATGGGTTTCATGGAAAGCTTGAAGAAGTGAATTGTAATTTGCACTATTAAGCGAAGTACTGGAGTTTTCACTACTAACCTCTAAATTCTCTCCAGCCATGAGGCACAAATTTGCTTCAGTATCTTCCTGTAAAGAGCTGTTGGAAGAGGAAGCATTATCTTCCCATGCAATGTAAGCTTTTCTTCCTTTTCTAGTTTTGTAGCTCTTCTTTTCATTGGCTTTTTCCTTGTAAACAAGACTTGGGCAATCTGCTTTCATATGTCCCTATTTGCCATAAGTAAAACAGGTAAATTTATTTGAATTTGAATCAAATTTCTTATTATACCTTTTATTTTGTTTGATTCTTTGTCCTACCCTTCATCTTGATAAATTTCTGAAATCTCTTAGTCAATAAGTTGAGATTTTCAGTGTCATTGTCTTCTTCTGAGCTCTTCTCACTGGACTCAATTTCAACAGCTTTTGATTTGAGTCTGAGACTTCTAGTTTTCTTCTCAATAATTTCCATTTCTTTCAATCTTGTCATCTCAAGTTCATGTTCCCTCAATTTGACAAACAGTGCTGCTGTAGTGAGCGTTGTCAAGTCTCTGGTCTCGGATATTGTAGTCACCTTGTGCTACCAGCTCCTATCCAAGCATTTGAGAATCTTGATATTCAACTCTTCCTTATCAAATTGTTTTCCCAATCCAATCAGATGATTGACTATATGAGTGAATCGTTTCTGGACATCTGCTATAGTCTCTCCTAGTTGCATTCTGAACAACTTATACTCCTGGATGATTGCATGTTTCCTTGCTCTCTCGACATCATTTGTACCTTCATGTGTGACTTCTAATATGTCCCACATTTCTTTTGCAGAACTGCACTGAGATACCCTAAAAAATTCATCCAGATGCAAAGCAGGTGTGATAATGTTCTTTGCAACACAGTCATACTGAACTCTCTTATTCTCAGCCTCAGATAATCTATCATATGCTTTCACAATAGATTCACCATTCACAACAGACATTGGAATATAAGAACCATTTACTACGGCATTCCAAATACCACGATCAATGGATTCTATAAAGATTTTCATCCTCACTTTCCAAAACTGATAATTCACCCCAGAAACATAGGTGGCCTGTGATGGAGAGGCTCCTTGGCGCTTTAGCTTGTAGCTCACACTCCAATGGATAAAGAGCATTGTTCAAGCCATTTGCACCGAACACATTGGATGGAAGGAGCTCTTCATGATGTGAAAGCAATGGATGTGGATGAATTCACCATGGAAGGAAGCGTGAAGGTGAAGATTGGTGAGGTTTTGGTGAAGTAGATAGTGAAAGCCTTGAAGGAGGCAGGGCAAACCTTTAAGAGAGAGCTTCTAGCTTCTAGGAGAAGAACCTCAATGTGAAACTTGAGGCAATGTGCTGAAAATTTGACAACATTTCATTACTCAAATCAAGTCTACAAGAGAGGTTTCTAGACCTCTTATTTATAGAAAAAAGGATGAGCTACTTAGCTTCCCATGCAAGCTATCTAGGTAGGGTATGGGAGAAGCTAGGTCTAAAAACCCTAGCTTATAAGACAAGCTTCTAACCCTAGCTTATAAGACAAGCTTCTAACCCTAGCTTAGAAGACAAGCTTCTAACCCTGGCTTATAAGACAAGCTTCTAACCCTAGCTTCTATGACAAGCTTCCCAAACCTAGCTTGCACTCGAAGGCTCTCACAAGGTGGTGATAAGCTTCCCAAACCTAGCTTCTATGACAAGCTTCCCAAACCTAGCTTGGACTCCTTCATCAAGCCCAACATTATTTATGGACCTCAAGGCCAAACTTAGACTACATGGCCCAAAAATACAAGGCCCAAATTTATTCTACTTGACCCAAATACAAGTCCCAAATTATTCTAAATTATTCTAAAAAATATATACAAATTAAAGGATTTCTCCTTAATACTCTATTTTCTCCACAGGGATTTCTTCATGTTTGTATTTGGGCCCGAGCAATTGATTAAAAGCCTAAATAGGATGAGATGGGCCCAATCTTCTAGAAAGCTCTTAATTCTCCCTCTAGCAATTTTTCCTCTTTATTCTTTGATTAATGTCGCTCGGGCATACTCCATTAGATAAAATCTCTATTCCATATCATAAAACACCACAAAAGTTCTAGAATATTTTTGATAAGTATACATTGGTGAAATAGAAAAAAAGTATATAAAAAATAATAATAAAATAAAAACAAATAGTAAATGATGAAATTTTGGAAAAAAATTTGGATTACAAACATCTCTACTTTAAAAACAATATTCATAACTTTCAAGAATTCTTTGATAAAATCTCTAACTAATACAATAAAAAAACACCACAAAAGTTTTCGAAATTTTTTGACAAGCATAGATAAGCAATATAAAAAAAAGATCTCAAAAATAGTAAAGAAATAGAAAACAAATAGTAATCAATGGAATTTTGGATAACATTTGGATTTCAATTATTATTTTCTTTTTAAAAAAGAAATTCCAAAATTCTTTGATAAAATTTCTAATCCATACAATAAAACACTACAAAAACTTCTTCAATTTTTTGACAAGTATAGATAGATGAAATAGAAAAAAAGGTGTCAAAAATACTAAAAAAAAAATAGAACAACAATTAGGAAACGATTAAATTTGGAAAATAGTTGGATTTCAAATATCTCAATTTTAAAAACAAAAATCCAAATTTTTCCAGAATTCTTTGATAAAATCTCTAATCTATATAATAAAACACTACAAAATTCTCTAGAATTTTTCGACAAGTATAGATAGGAGAAGTAGGAAAAAAAATGTCATAAAGACAAGAAAAAAATACAAAACAAATAACAAAGAGTGCAATTTTTGAATAATTTTGGATTTCAAATATCTATATTTAAAAAAAAAATCCAGATATTTCATAACTCTGATAAAATCTCTAATCCATAAAATAAAACACCACAAAATTTCAAGAATTTTTTAACAAGTATAGATAACTGAAATTAAAAAAATGTCAAAAATACTAAAAAAATAGTAAAAAAACGAATATTAAACGATAAAATTTTGAAAAAAATTTGGATTTCAAATATCTCTACTTTTTAAAAAATGAAATTCCAAAAATGTCTATAATTCTTTGATAAAATCTCTAATTCATACAATTATAATACGCCACAAAAATTTCCAGAATTTTTTGACAAGTAGAGATACGTGAAATAGAAAAAAAAGATGTCAAAAATACTTAAAAAAATAATAAGAAAAACAAATAGTAAAGGATGGAATCTTCAAAAAAAATTGATTTCAAATATTTCATTTTTTTTAAAAAAAATTCAAGAGTTTTGTAATAAAAATCACCAATTATCTCTAAGAAGATATTATGTTTATAAAAACTACCAACTCTCTCTCTAAGAAGATATTCTCTCTCTAAGAAGATATTCTGTTTTATTCTAATAAAAACAACCAATTATCTCTAAGAAGATATTTTGTTTATAAAAACAACCAACTCTCTCTCTCTCTTTTTAAGAAGATATGATATTTCATTCTTATGAAAACCACCATCTCTCTAGAACAATTTCTCTTTAAAGTTTTCTACCTTCTCTCTAGATTTGTGATCTCATATGTTATCAGATTGACAATCAGAATGGGACCTCTAGATTCCTAGCGTTGAGTAGATCAAGAGTGTCCGATCAGATTCTTGAACAGAATTAGGTTGATTTTAGGTTTTCGAGTATCTCTACTCTATAGAGGTAAGGGAAGCTAGTTTGATTGTTTTTCATAAATATTGTAATTATTTGTTTATTAATAAATTGGATGAATGTTTATGTATAGTATTATGTAGTATCAATGTTTGTGAATGATGTGGTGTGTGATCGAGACATAGTATCTTCAGGTAAGGAGATACCCGTGTTGAGATTATTAAGATGTGCATTGTTTGGGGATTTGGAGGTATCTTGACTCTATTGGTACATTGGATTCACATAGATGAAGATTACCAGTTAGTGAAGAGTCGAAGGAGGTTCATATGGCCATATCAAGGGTTTGAAATATAAACCCAATCAAAATAAGACATGTGGATTAACCATGTGCATATGGGATCCGAGGGTTGAAATATGAGCCCGATCGAAACAGATGGTTGGTATATGACAGGTGGACACCTCTGAGTCTAACTCAATGCACAAGTCTTCCGGAAGTAGAGAGTCCAATGTCCTTGTATGTGAGATGAATTATGAAAGTTTGAATTGTTGTTGTTTGATTGAGATATAAATTTAATTTATGAAAATCTATTTTTTTAAAACTCTCTAGCTTACCCTTATTTTTGTGTGTTGTTTGTGTTTTAAACTACGATGATCGTGTATTACACGTGAGCAGAGCATTTGACAAGTGGTGTGAGTCCCCGGTGAATTGTTGGAGAAGCTTTATTTTATCTGTAATTTTATGAAGATATTTTTATTAAATCTTATTTAGAGAAGTATATTTTCAAATACTGATGAATGTATGGATTTTTATATTCACGTTTATTATATAATTTTATGCAATAAAGTTCCTATTATATGAAAAATACGGGATGTTACATTTGGTATCAAAGCAGTTCGTCCTTAGGATGACCTGAGGGTAGTGGATTTGTTGTGTTTCTTCTGCGTGTGATTTTTTGTTGTTGTTATATTATAGGATTTATTGTGTGGTATGCCTGGTTTAGTGGTATTATTGAAGAAAAATCATTATAGAAACCGATCTTTATTTCTTTCCCAGTATGTCAATTTTCGAGGATGAAAATTTTTTTGTTGGGGAGAATGTAATATCCTAGAATAGCTATAGAATAAAATTTTGACCTAAAATTTAGTTTTAGAGATAAATAAAAACCACCAATTATCTCTAAGAAGATATTCTGTTTATAAAAACTATCAACTCTCTCTAAGAAGATATTTTCTCTCTAAGAAGATATTTTGTTTTATTCTAATAAAAACCTGTAATTATATCTAAGAAGATATTATGTTTATAAAAACTACCAACTCTCTTTCTTTAAGAAGATATACAGTTTCATTCTTATAAAAACCACCATCTCTCTAAAACAATTTCTCTTTAAAGTTTTCTACATTCTCTGTAGATTTGTGATCTCATATGTTATCAGATTGACAACCAGAGGACACCCCTAGATTCCTAGTGTAAAACAAGTTTTGGTCGAGTTCAAGAGGGGATGAATTGAACACTTGAAAAATTTTCGCAAAAGTTCTTTTCCAAGATGAGAAATGAAGATTCTTTAAAGAAACTATTAAAGATGATATGAAGAAGGAATCAACAAAGGTACAAAATTATTCCAGAACAATAACAATCACACAGATACAATAAACTGGAGACAAATATTAGTTCTTAAAAAAGAAGTAAGTAGTTCAGTAAATTCTGGAAAAAGAGTTGCTGAAAACACTTCAAGAATTCAAAGAAATATTTCAGATAAGTGATGAAAAGAGTTTTCAATAAAAAGAGTCAATTATTGAACAAAACAACTTCAGTTAGAAGTTTGAAAACTAAAGTAATTCAATTATCAAGAAAATTAGTTTTTATGGAAAATCATATTGATGAACAATAACTCCAATGAGTTAGAATACAAAACAATTTTAGAAATGAATTTAATATACTATATTCAAATGAATTAGTTGATTCAAGAAAACTCATAATATTACCAGAATGTTAAATAATAAATTTAGTTAATAATTTTTTTATCAAATTTTGAAAACAAGAAAATCAGCAAGAACTGTTCAAGACGAGAGCAAGAAAGAACAATAACATAAGATTTTATCCTTGTTCACCCTTCCTCAAGGGCTACGTCCAGTCCCTTACCAACCAGCAAGGATTTTCACTAAACAAGACTCAAAGATCAGTTTATAGCAATACAAACTCTCACACTCAGCAAGTACACACTACTCCCAGCAGTGAACAATCTACTAAAACCTACAACAAATCACAAAACTATACAGACACCATTGCATACCCAGAAAACACCTTACTGAACCCTTCAACAAGTGAAACACAATACATAACCCACTGTACTCACATAATTACCACACTATGTAATTCACAACACCACAATTTCCAATACAAGGAAAGAATCATGATCAACTCAGTAAACAAGCACTTATATACACAACAGATTACAAAAGTATTAAGAAAGGGTATAGAAGACTTAGCTCTGGTGATCAGATCAGTGTAACACCAATCTCAATCAATTCAAAGCTCCAGAATCAATTAGTATTCAGTTCTTGATGTATGAATTCAAAATGATCTTGATCGCAAGGTTAGAAGGGCGCTTTTCTCTCTTTTGAAAACACACAGCTCTTTATCAGAAAGCTTTAGAAATGTTTTTCATATCTGTTTTAAAGTGAGTGACAACTTTATATAGACAATTGTCATTTAAAATTCAATCAATTGTTTTACACATTCAATCAATTGTTTTTCTTTAACAAAAAAACAGTTTTAAGAACAAGTTTTGATTTTAATAATTTCTTAAAACTTTGTTAATCGGAATTTATTATTGGAGCTTTTCATGAATGAGATGTGATGCGCACCAGATTTGACACCAACCAAACTCACACACACACACCCAACCTAAGTTCTAGACTAAACCCCACAAATCTTAAGGAGTCTTCAAGTGATCTATTTTTAATCAATGGTTCTGGAACTTCATAAGGTTTTTGGCTTCATCAAATCTTCTAGCAACTCCTAGTGCTAACAATCTCCCCCAATTTGATGAAGACAAATAGTAATGTGTTGAGTTGTGTTGCATATGATTGTTCTTTCTTTAAGCGGTTAATTGTCTTTTATCCAGCTCCCCCATAATTTGATATCCCTGTAAAGTGTATTTCAATAAACTTTGTGGAGCAGACAGTAACACAAAAGAAAACATATTTCATTAAACAAAGGCACGATTACATGATATGGATTCAGTGGTACATAACGTGCATCATCATACTGATTAAAAGCACACAACATACCTAAACAACTTATTGTTAACAAGAGCTAGATATACTAGCAAACAGAGCAGATAAACTATCATAGTGGTAACATCAACTGAAAACAACAAGACATAAAACAATAGACAACAAACACAACAAAACATAATCAACCTAGACTCCTACAGCAAAGGACACCACACAAGACAACACAACACTTCTTACCTCTCCCCCTTTGACTTCATCAAAAGCAAGAGAATCCACCACAAAATATGTAAAAGTTTTCCTAATCCTCTGGTGGAAAGAACACAGTCCCTATCTTGGACTGGATATCCTCAACTTGAGTCTCAATGAATTGGAAGTGTGTCTCCCAATACTAGTGGTGGCTCCGATTCTGGTTTTCCATGGTATTTAGTTGATTGATCATCAGTTGCTCAAACCTAGAATAAGAGTCTTGTGTAGGAGAAGTAGGTGTTCCACCTTCAGTACTAGCTTATTCATAATTCATGTTAGTTTCCTCAACTTCATTTTCAGTATCATCATCATCACTTGTCTCTTCAACATCATCATCTTCTTGAACAACAGTTTCCTCATCAGCTTTACAAATCCATTTCTTGTTCTTCATTTTCTTCAAGCCAATCTTATTAAGAGTGACTGAAGAAATCTGGTTCAAAGTTTTCACTTCTTCTACAACTTCGTCCTCCACATCAATCTCAAAATAGTCGATGAAGCTTGACAAAAGCATCATATAAGGAATACGGTACTCCAACTTCTTGCTCACTTTGAAAAGATGCTCTCGGATAACGTTCACCCAATTGACTTTAGTCTTAGTCATGAAGCAATACATGAGAATTAAATCCTCTTCAGTCAGGGTTGAATGATTAAACCCCTGTGGTGTGAGCAGCCAAATAACAATGTAGCCTAAGATTCTGGGCGTAGCAGCTAATCCTCCAACAGAAAAGGTTCTGGATGCAGAGTCTTGGTTTCTCAGAAAAGATTTATAGAACTACAGCTTATTGAAGTTTCCCAGCTCAGTAGTGTTGCCTCTGCTCACCACGACACCATCATTCCTCAAACCAATAACGCTCAGCCAGGCATCTTCATGTTGGCTATGACAATCCCCTTGACTTCAAAGGAAAGTGCTTCATCATCATACCACATATTGGTCAGAAATACTTTGACTAGGTCTGGATAGGTATTTCTAGATAACTTCAGAAAACAATATAGATTTTGAAATTTCAGCATGTTCCTGACTTCATCAAGACTTTCTTCCTTAAGCCAGCCCATGCTCAAGACCTTAGGACTGATGATGACTTTTCTGCTATATAATTTGTAATAGTCATCAATGTTGTCTTGATTGCCAACGAACCATCTTTCAAGATAATCGGTTTCGTTGTTGTCTTCGTTTGACCTAGCTTGTTTGATCATGGCTTGGATCTCTTGTGAGGGTTGAAGGAGGAAGCCATATTTTTTAGGATAAAGAGAAACAAGAGGGAAGTTCTTTGCACACAGAACAATTGGTAAACTATGTTGGGAAGTAGTGTGCAGGTGAATGCATGTTCGAGCTAGTACTTAATGAGAAGCAATTCACTAGAAGACACAACCATTGATTGACAACGCAAGACATAAAATAGCTTTTTCAGTTTGTTGAGATTTTACATGTTATCAGATTTTAACAGATTATACTTAACTTTAGAGAATCTCAAAACAACTTTTTGACTTGTTGACTCCCAATTGTTACAGTGACATGTGGCACCTCGAGCTGCCTTACTCTTCACATGCGCAACATGACCATTGACTAGTCTTGTCTTATTCAGTTTTCCACCAACTGGGTTCAACAGTGCATGGTTCCATTCAGAGTCTTTTAGTTACTCAACCTTGCTCCAGTTGAATTGTAACTCCAATTCAAGTTTCACATCTATAAAAAGAAATCAGAATTCAATATCCAGTTAGCTCTAGTACAATTAATTAAATCATTTGTGGTTCCTTGCAAGTATTTTAGAATTCTCTTTACTATAGTGAAGTGTGATTCCTTAGGATTGGCTTGAAATCTAGCACACAGACATACGCTAAACATAATGTCTGGTATGCTAGCAGTAAGATAAAGCAATGATCTGATTAAACCTCTGTACTTAGTTTGATCCACACTTGTTCCTTTCTCATCTATATCCAAGTAACAACTAGTAGCCATAGGTGTTGTACTCTCTTTGCAATTCTCCATGTCAAACTTCTTCAATAACTCTTTGCAATATTTGGTTTGACTAAGGAATGTTCCATGATTAAATTGCTTGATCTGCAGTACAAGAAAATAGTTAAGTTCTCACATCATGGACATCTCAAATTCTCCCTGCATAGCTATAACAAAATGCTCACATAAATTCTTGTTAGTAGATCCAAATATAATATCATCAATATATACTTGAACCAAAATAATATCATTGAATGCTTTCTTAATAAACAAAGTCTTATATGTTTTTCCTTTCTCATATACATGAGATAACAAGAAGTTACTCAACCTCTCATACCACTGTCGTGGTGCTTGCTTCAACCCATATAAAGCTTTCTTGAGTCTGAAGACATGATCTGGATGTTTATGATCTTCAAATCCAGAAGGTTGACTTACATAAATTTCTTCATCAATATACCCATTAAGGAAAGCACTCTTGACATCCATTTGGTGTAATTTGAATCCATTCATGCAAGCATATGCTAAGAGCAGTCTCACAGCTTCAAGTCTTGCTACTGGTGTATAAGTTTCCCCATAATCAATTCCTTCTTCCTGATTGTATCCCTTCGCAACCAGTCTAGCTTTGTTTCTAACAATGATACCTTGTTCATCTAACTTGTTCTTGAATACCCACTTAGTATCAATGATATTCATCTGATCAGTTTTGGAAACAAGTGTCCAGACTTCATTCCTAGCAAATTGATTCAGTTCTTCATGTATAACATTTATCTAGTTGTTGTCTTCAAGTGCATCAGCTACAGTCTTTGGTTCCACTTGTGAAACAAAAGCCATATGCTCACAAAATTGATTTAATGATCTTCTAGTTGATACTCCTATCTGAACCTGACCAATGACATTGTCTAATGACAAATTCTTGGATACTCTCCATTCTCTTGGAAATCTAGAATTAATTGCACCAGTACCAACTCTAGTTTCAACAGACTGATTTTCTGGTTCAGTTGATTGAATTTCGGTGATTTACTGATTTCTTTTGTCTTATTTTCCATACCAGTATCAACTTGTGGAATGTTTGGAATCTCATCATCTGCACCTATCTTAGAGCTTTCCTGCATATTCTGGTTAGTTTCATCAAATGCAATATGCATGGATTCCTCAACTAACATGGTTCTTTTATTATATGCTCTATATGCATGACCATGAAATGAATAACCAAGGAAAATACCCTCATCAGTTTTCGAATCAAATTTGCCCAACTTATCCTTATCATTATTCAAAATAAAACACTTACAACCAAACACTTTTAGATGAGATATATTGGGTTTTCTTCCTTTAAACAACTCATAGGGGGTCTTCTTCAATATTGGCTTGATGAGCACCCGATTCAGCACATAACAAGTTATGCTCACTACATCTGCCCATAAATACTTTGGCAATTCAGTCTCATTCAACGTTGTTCTAGCAAGCTCCTCCAAGGACCGATTCTTCCTTTCTACAACTCCATTCTGCTGTGGAGTTCTTGGTGCTGAGAAGTTGTGTTTGATTCCCAATTTGCTGCAGAATATGTGAAACTTCTCATTCTGAAATTCTCCCCCATGGTCCGATTTAACGGGAGAAATGCTACAATTCTTCTCATTCTGAATAACTTTGACAAATCTTTTAAAAGCATAATAAGTTTCATCCTTGGTAGCAATGAATAATGTCCAAGTAAATTGTGAATAGTCATCAACTATAACAAGACCATAGTAATTCCCTCCTAGACTCATAGTTCTAGAGGGACCAAATAAATCCATGTGAAGCAGCTGAAGTGGTCTAGAAGTAGAAATAACATTTAAAGGTTTGAAAGTGCTTTTTGTTTGTTTACTCTTTTGGCATGCTTTACACAATCTGTCCTTTTCAAACTTGAGCTTAGGCAGCCAATTACTAGCTCTTTTGATGCAATCCAATTACTAGCTCTTTTGATGCAGTCCTATTGAGATGATCCTAAACCCTAAACCCATAACCATCAAACCAGAACAGTTTTTTTGTCGTCTTACAGTTATTATTATACTTATTATAATTATAATACTTATTGTTATTATTATTATTATTATAAATATTTTATTAGTATTAATAATAATATTATTATTATTATTAATGTTATTATTAATATTAGTATCATTATTATTACTATTATTATTATTATAAGTATTAATATTTTTAATAATTTTATTATAAATATTATTATTATTATTAATATTATTCTTATTATGAATATTATTATTAGTATTATTATTATTGTTATTGTTATTTATATTATTACCAATGGAATAAATTTATCGCTAACTTGGCAGGTTATTTACGGTCAATTTACTGACAGATAATTTGGCAGTAAGTTTTTTCGTTGATATTATCAACGGATTACATCTGTTGAAAATTTTATTGGTAAATTGATCGTAAAAATTTTTGTCACTAAAATTTGTCGGTTATGTATTTTACTGACGGATTAAATTTTATGGTAATTTATGTTTTTCTTGTAGTGTTGAAATCCATCAATAAATAGCAACTTAGTCACTCACCTTGTTGCATATATAAATATGCAAAGAGTCAACTAAACATTAATACTATCTTGGTCTCTTCTCTATGAAAGAACTTTACCACTCCCTATCAAGCAAACCTAACTAACTTAGGTAAATCTAATTCATAATAAATAATTATCAACACACAACTCTGACTAAAACCAAATTTGTCACATTATAATGATGCTAATTTGTGATGTCATCGTATCTAGCATCTAGTTGATAAAAAAAAAACCATAATTAAAATCAAATGTTCCTCAATCATATCACATTTCCTTCTTTGTTTTTAATATTGTTTGATTATATATTGCAACCCAACTCAGTAAGTACAGACAAATACAAGATGATAGTTTGGAAGCCTAATATTATAACATGAAAAATGAAAATTGAATCCTTGTGAATGAAAAAATTAAGGGTGGCACACATGTTCTTGAGTGGTTGTGAAATATGAAATTGAGCAAAGAAAAATCTTCACCACGAACCAGGAATCAGTAAGCAGAAACACATAGCCTTCCTAATTTGCAATTCCTTCGTTGATTTGAGTCAATGTGAAATTAGAAACAATGAATCACTAATTTATTAGTAAGAAGAGAAAATCAAATTTAAAATAGACAGAATCAAAGATAAAATGTGAGAAAAGACGAACCCTAAGATTTGTCATGAGAATGCTACCATACAACATAGAGAATAAATAAAATGTGCAACATAGAGAATAAATAAAATGTGCAAAAGATGCATAGACTTGACGAAGAGAGTGCAAATGATATAGAAGGACGAGATGATGCAAATGATGTATAAGATTTGAATATTCGTACCTAATTAATTCATAGAATTATTAATTTAAATTTAAGTTTAAATAAAATTAAAAAGATTAAATATTATTTTGAAATGTTAATTTTTAAATTAATATTAATTTTTTTAATATTATACTAAATTTAATAAATTAGTAAATTTATTAATATTAATTTAAAATATTTTATAAATTAATTTTATAAAATTTAATTACTCCAAAATCAGTATCTAAATATAAACAATAGTGATTAAAAATTTAAGTATTTAATAATATAATAATTAGAAACCAAAAAATTAATTTAATTTTGTTATTTTTATTGACTAAAAGTTAGTCTCTAAAATAGATTAAAAATGATTTAAAAAATATTTTCTAATTACATTTTCATAAGATATTAAAAAATTGTCTTTAAATAAATAATTATTTTCTATGATCATTAGTTAATATAATATCTAATTATATTATATTTTTTATTAATAATAGAATCTAGTTTAGATAGAATATAGTTTTTAATTTATAAAATAATGTCTAAATTAGTTAATAATAATTAATTATTATTTTTATCTTTAAATTAGTTATTATTTGATAATTTTCTTGTAGTAATTATTTTTTATCTCTAAATTAATTAATATTATGATTAATTATTTTAAGTTTCTAAGTTAATTACTATTTAATGATTTTATTACGGTGATTTTTCTGAAATGGAGTCTTTAGTTTGACACAAATGTCTTTTTATTTAGTAATAAACATGTTTTTTTATTTGTATTTCACTACAGACAATATAATTTCGATATTTCAGTTATTGAGTTAACATACCTGACATTAATGAAAAATGTTCAACAACTTTTGTTATTTTTTATCAGGATGGAACTACACTTTCTAACAAATCTTGCACAATCATATATGAAACTCATGACAAGGTATTAATTATATTAAATTGTATTAAGCCGCACTTTTAAAACATAATAATAACTTGTAACTAGATGACATATTTAATTTAACTATATTTAGATATTTATATAAACTTTTATTTATCTATAAAACACTAGTTGCAACCCCTAAATGAAATATATTAAATTGTATTAAACCAAAATTTTAAAACACAATAACTAGATCCTGGTTTTCACTATGTTTAAATATTTGTATAATTTTTTATTTATCTGTAAACCACTGGTTGCCACCCTTTTCCGAAAGGGGATGCATATTTGAACAACAGTTTTATATTCAAAGTTCAAGCTAAAAATAATCAAAGTTATAAGTTTTGGTAAATACTTTAGAGTCAAGATAATGTATACTGATAAAAGTATTTTGAATAAGTTCAAAGGTAGTTGCATTAAGTCTTTTGCCAATTATTCTACTCTTCTACTGATTTTATCGTGGTCATTATTGTGTAATCAATTACACGTATATATATGTCTGCCACGTTTTGAAAATAATTTTAGTTTATGAGTATTTGTTTAGGATGTTAATTCCGAGAATGATCATGTAACACCCCACAAAATTAAAGCTTCTACTATGACAGCTAAAGTATTATCATCATGTGTATCTTACAGTATCCCATAGTTAACATATATCAAAATTACATAATAAAGCTAAACTGAAATTTCAAAATATATTTACAATATCATATATAAGTTTTTTCAAAATAATGCACTATTCCTAACAGCATCCTTCAAACTAAATGATCTCCCAAAGATCCATCTGCAGCACCATCTGCTCCCGTGTCAAGACACGATCATCACAGATAGAAAATCAAACACAATACAACCAAAAAAAAGGGTAAGCTAACCAAATTTTAACAAATCAAAAACATTCAATTTCATGTATCATCATAATAAAAGAATCTAACACACTACAAACATGACTCTACTTTCGGAAGACTCGTGCATTGAATAGACCCCGAGATATGCACCTGTCATACATCTCCAAACTGTGAATCCACACAGCCCCCACACAAATGAATCATCAATCATGTATGACAGGGTTA
>Ga0209700_106622_pt1 | contig 17644 bp, 6 predicted proteins | sample SiratroredBW_FD_187528 | JGI IMG/M metagenome (GOLD analysis project Ga0209700, IMG submission 187528) | Root nodule microbial communities of legume samples collected from California, USA - Siratro red BW (SPAdes) (version 2) | ecosystem: Host-associated > Plants > Roots > Nodule | place: USA...
ATATATTTTATATACAAAATATATATATATATATATATATATATATATATATATATATATATAATTTATAATTTATTCTTTCATTTGTTTTTTATAACTTTCAAGTCTCAATTATCTCACCTATAATATATATATTTTTTTTTTTACTTTTACCAATAGTTCAGTTGAATATTGTTATTATCTGTCACTTTTACCCGGTTCATCTGTAATCGCGTTGTTTTTATTTTTATTTTTTTTAGTTTTTTGCTTACTCGTTATGTATTATGATTTTGATAATAGTCTTCGATTAACCCTCACAAAAAAAATTCATATTTTCGAAAATACTTTCTCATTCTTTTTGTTATAGTGACCTGTGATTTTACGTTGTTAATTGATTATTTTACATTACACTAATCATAAAAGTAAATAAATTATATAAATAAGCATATTAAAAAATATATTAAATTTAAAATTAATATGAACATTGATATATGAAATAGAAAAATTATTATAATAATTAACTCTTAAATCAATACAATAAAATAACATAAAAACATTAATGCGTATATTTTCACAGAGAATTGTAATCATTAATACTCTACTTGGCCAATAAAATAAAAAGTGTACTAGTATTTTAAATATTTCATAAGAAAAAAAAAAAAAGCTTTTAACACAAGCTAGTAGGTGAGGTTAAACTTTCGTACCATTTTTTTTAATATTATAATGAATAGATCAAAATCATGCTTTAACTTTTTAAGTGAAGGTACATTAGAAAAAGGTGTAGATATTGTCTAATGCACGAGACTTTTTGGGGATTATTCTTTGCTTCGTTTAAAAAAAAACAAGAAGAATAAAATAATTAAACAGTAAAAAATTAACACTATTAGTTTTTAAGACAACAAGTTGCAACTGCCATTATGAATGATAGGAGTAGTACTTGAACTCCCCCAGTTGAAAAATAAGACACTCTTTTCCTTTTCCTGACAATCTATCTAGTGTAATATTACAAAATAGTAAAAGAATCAACGGTTTTATTATAGCTATAATTTCGAAACAGGAAATGACTATGTTAATTAAATTAAAGGAGGACCATTCTTATGTTTAGTTTTAGTCCAAAAGATTCATAGTAAGCTAAGAAAATGAAAAAAAAGAGAATAGAACAAAACTAATCACAAAAATCAAATTTAAGGTCATCCAAATTCATAATTCATGTTTACAATTTCGAAAAAGAGAACAAGAGAGTGAAATAGAAGTTATCACAAAAGCATTGTATACTATGTAATTAATAATGATAATTGAGTTTGATCTTCAGAATATCATTATTTCAGTTTAACCTTATTTTTCAAATAAATTTTAGCATCATATTTTTGGAATTAATTAATTTTTCTTAAGGAAAGGATCTTTATCTGCTATAGTCACATTATTCTTTGAGGGACAAATCAAAGTCAAACTTGAACAAGTAAAATAAAATATTGCAGCGAGCAACCTAACCATAATTATTAAATAATAATAAAAAAAAGGGTAAAATATTATTTCCTTTTTATTATATTTTAAATATATTAAATATGCTTCAAAAGATTATCCTTTCAAAATTTAAATATATTTTTAGTTCTTATTAATAATTAAGATTTTTTTTACACATATAACAGTTTTAACATGTGAATTAAGTAAATTTAATTAGATTTATAATTAATATTATGTTCATATATGTATCTTTCAGCTTAAAAATGACTACTTGTTGCCTGTGACCGACCGACATGTGACCGGAAAGAAGCAATCAACAACTCCATGACTACACGCAACCTTTGACAAAATAGCCTGTAAAAGTTAACATAACGTAAGTTGTAAGTCAAACACCAATTCTATAAATATATGGGAAGATAAAGGTAAGTAAAAGAAAGATAAATATTATTACATAAGCTCCGATAACCGAATACTTACTTGAGCGTTGGAGTGCAATTACAGGTATCCCGCCCATCGTAATGATCAAGGCGAGCAACTCTAAGGTCGGGAGACGAGAGACCGAAGAAAAAACGAGAAGTGTTGATTGAAGCGGAACAATTACTGTTGAGTGGTGTTAAGTCAACTCTAAAAGTGTCCTAATCCTCTAATAACAATGTAACTATTCATTACGTAAGTTTTACATTTATAATTAGTATTGAGGAAGACTTAAAAATTATTTTTAAATTTAAAAACTAAGAATAATATGATTTTTTTTTGTGGGAGATATAATTTTAAAAATTTTATAAGGATGGAAAAATATTCAATTCTAAAACAGTTGTGTAACAAAAAGAATAAAGATAATAAATTGGAAGGCAACAAAATTGAGTCCTCTACCAAAAACTCGATAGTTAATTTTGATTTTAAACAGGTTACTACTTAGTCAAACATTGGCCCAATAAAATTAGATGTAGTTCAAGATTTTAATTTATTTTAATAAACGCCGGCTAATTCATGATGTTACGTCACAATCAGGGTAATAAAAATAAAATAAATCCTTGTTCACGGTTCACTCAGATAAGAAACCTTGGCCTATGTTGGGACAGAAACTGTTCTACAAATAGGAGGCCAATTCTCATCCTCAAACTCAGTGCTTATTATTCTGATCTGAACTTTAAAGTTGAGTTATTTTTGTTGAATGGCAGCAAAGAGCAAAATCCTGGTTCTTGGAGGAACAGGGTACATAGGAAAATTCATAGTTAAAGCTAGCACAGAATCAGGGCATCCCACGTTTGTGTTGGTTAGAGAGAGCACTGTTTCTCATCCTGAAAAGTCTAAACTTATTGAGACCTTCAAGACCTCTGGAGTCACTCTGCTTTATGTATGTGCCTTTCTTTTTATGTAAGTCAAATTTGGGTAGTGTTTGAAATTGTGATGGAAATCCCTGTTGGTGATTTTGTAGGGAGATTTGAGTGATCATGAAAGTCTTGTTAAGGCATTGAAGGAAGTTGATGTTGTGATATCTGCACTGGGTGGACGGCAGATAGATGATCAAGTGAAGCTCATTGCAGCAATTAAAGAAGCTGGAAACATCAAGGTACACGCATGATGTCTTGTGTTACAAATACAAAACCTTGAATCAGACATATTAATGGTTGTTTCTTCTATCATCAGAGGTTCCTGCCATCGGAATTCGGGCTTGATGTGGACCGTCACAATGCAGTTGAGCCAGTGATTAGCTTTTTTGAGAAAAAGGTGAAAATACGAAGGGCAATTGAAGCAGAAGGAATCCCCTACACGTATATCTGTTCAAATGGCTTTGCTGGTTACTTCTTGCGTACATTGGGACAACAAAATGTGACAGCTCCTCCCCGGGACAAGGTTACCATTCTAGGAGATGGAAACGTCAAAGGTAACACAACAATGTGCCAAAGTATCTATTACAGTTTTTCGTACAAGTAAAAGATAATAAATATGCAGTTGAGTTGTGCGTTTGAAATTATTGTTTTAGCTATTTTTGTCTCGGAAGAAGACGTTGGGATTTACACCATAAAAGCAGTGGAGGACCCTAGAACTTTGAACAAAACTCTATACCTGAGACCCCCTGCCAATGTTTTGAGCTTCAACCAGCTGGTCTCCTTATGGGAGAACATGATTCAGAGTACCCTTGAGAAAGTCTATATTCCAGAAGATCAACTTCTTAAACGCATCCAGGGTTAGTGTGTATAACTTAATCATTTAATATTTTTACATTTAATTAACCATTACCAAGATTTTATGTTATGATTTTGTTTATCTCTGCAGAGTCTCCTTTCCCTGCTAATTTGATGTTAGCAATGTGCCACTCAGTACTGGTAAAGGGAGATTGTACAAACTATGAGATTGAGCCTTCTTTCGGGGTGGAAGGTTCTGAACTTTATCCTGAGGTCAACTACAACACGGTGGACCACTATTTGAACGCGTTTGTCTGAAATCCAGGAAGTAAAATCAGAGCATCTTGTGAGTTGCTCAAGAATTTGTACTTTGTCTTTCAAGTAATTAGTTACTTGTGCTTTTATTTTCGTCAGAAGAGTGCTTCCATTCTGACTCTGATAAAGTTCTATTAGCTTAGCTTGGTCCTGCTTTCAACTTCTCATATTAAAGTTCTATTAGGATTTGTTTCTCACTATGATTTTATTGGAAATAATTCTAAATCCTCTTATTTATATGAACAGTAGACTTTTTACTGAAAAACAGATGGGAAGATGTATTACTCTTCTACTACTCGTAAGTTAACCTAAATTGAAAATATGATATACCAGTTGATTTTAGGTGGAAATCTGAATAAACAATATTATGTTTTGAATTTTGGAATATAATGTTATGTTAATATGTAATCATAAAATATAATGTCATTGAATTATGAACATTCAGGCATGACAGCAATGGACGTGTTGTCTAAAATCCACAATTAATTTATAAATAATTTAGGACAATAATCATACTTTATTCCATTTTGTTTTGTGTTTTATTTAAGAGATAACTCATGTTAAATTATTTTGGACAAAAGAAACATATGTTACAAAAAAAATTGTGAGAAGGACGAACAATAGAAATTTTGACTGATTTTAATATCAACAAAAACTTCAAAGGATAAGAATAAAAGTATGATGAATATGATCGATATAAACTCATGTCACGGTAAAAAAAACATGTATTTAGTAATCTTACTTTAATCTTTTAATATTTAAATAAGTTAATTTTAGATGATAATGTCAGTGATTTAATTTTTGCTCAATAATTATAATTATTATTATAATATACGGTTGATCATGATGTCGAATCTTATAACAAGTCAACATGACCATTTCTATGTTGAATTTATCTTAATTTGATAATTAATTGAATGCCAAAATATAATTACAAGTACCTGTCGAGACCGAAAAGTGTAACCTAAAGACATAGGTGAAGCTGAGACCGTAAAGTAATTCAAAAGACAAAAAAGAAACTTTAACAGACAAATGCAAGAGAATATCTGTCTTATATAGTACCAGCCTTTTGAAAACACTTTGATCGAATTTGGTGCGAAATAATATACGAATAATTGTACTTTGAGACTAGCAAAATTTCACTATTTTACTCTATTTTTATAATAAAATATTATATTTTAATAAAATAATATTATTTTTTAGTATGTAATGAAAGTGATCTCAAAATATCATTTTCCATAATATACATTCTTCTTTTTCAATAACTTTTTAAGGATAAACATTGAATATTTTATTTTCTATAAATTCTATTGTTATTTGGTAGTAAACTTTAAACCCTAACCTTAAATCTTAAATCTTAAATTATTATTCTTTATTTAATTTTGTGTAAAATTTTTAATAAATTATAATTTTGCATGGATATACGATAAAATATTTTCTTTTAAACAATTGAAATTTTTTACGTAGAAATAAAAAAACGGAGACTATTGTGTGCGATTTGAAAATTTTCGAATAGACATCCAATACTTCAAAATGTGTATATTTAACATAAATATAATATAAAATACATATTACTATTTTAATCTTATATTTAGTATATGATTTCCTCCACAACTAAATATACTTTAACCTGATAATCACTTTACTGAGCATTCCACAATTTAATATTAGAACTTAGTTACAATGGTAAAATAATAATTTGTTTACAAAACTATGATTAAGAATTCAATTAGATTTATTCTCTGTATTCCTGCAAATAAATAATTAATATGATAAGTATAAATAAATAAACTCTATAAAACAACCTATAATAATAATCTGACTTTTGTTATACAGTATTTACTAGGATTGATAACTAATTTGAACATTAGATTCTAATTGTAAGTATCCTGTCAAAATCAAAAACTTAAAAAATGAAAGATTGAAATTTGAAAACTAAAAATAAAAGATTAAACAAGAAGAAATAAGGTATCATCCGGTTCTACAACAACATTAAGGTTTTGCAACAATATTAAAGCACACCGTATTTTAAAATTACAAATAATTTAGGAGAGAATAAACACTAAAACATAAAGTTGTTTGTATTTTGGATAATCTTTGTTTTTATTGAAGGCCTAACTAATATCCGAACGAGCTTGGTTGGAGCCAATTTGATTGGTGTCCGAATATTGATTGATTCGAGTAGTGATAACTTTGAATATCGAATGGAGGTCTAACTATAAAAGACATTCTGACCTCAAATCAGTTTAGAGTAGGTGAGATGAAAGATATGTGAGTGTGAAAGCTTAGTGATACTTCTTGTGATGAGTGATATATATATTTATATATAGGTTATGAGTTGAGTTGTTAAGTCCAAGTCCAAAGTAACAGAAGTGCGGTTACTAAACTGTTGTAGGTAGAGGTTGAGATTTGGGAAAAGTTGGGTGTACTGACACTTGAATCTCGGACATGATCATAATCGACGTGAGAATATCGGATGGTGACGGTACAGAAGCCTTCTAAGCTTTCGGGTGGTGACAATACACAAATCCCCTAGGCTCTGAGCTAGGTATAACGAGTGAGCTTAAGTGTATTATGAGTTGTATGGTAGTCGGTCTGAAGATTTGAGGATCTCTCAGAACTAGTCCAACTCTAGGAATCTAGAACAAGTTATCCAAATAATACCAACTTTAGTATAATCTTAATCAAGTTGAGAAGAACACCTTTTCTCAACTGTTCCTACCAATATTGATATAAAAACTTAGCGAAAAATAAAGAACAAGGATCTTTAGAGTAAATATGAATTTATTTAAAGATTCTAATCGGTTTGAAATCACCCTAAGATCCTCTCACCTACTACTGTAGAACTTGATCAGATTCTTAAACAAAGAAAGATAGAGGGTGGAAATCAAGAAAAAAAAGAAAAAGAGAGAGATATGAAGGGTGGAAGGTGTGAGAGAAAGAAGATAAAAGTGAGGATGAGTGTGTTTTTTTTCTTATCCTAAGTGGAATGGAATTGATCTCTTACACTATATAATAATAATTTAGTTCATCTCTGTACTATCATTATTTAAGTTTTAACCTTATTTTTCAAATAAACTTTAGCACATATTTTTAGAGATAATTAATTTTTCTTAAGGAAAGGATCTTTATTTGCTATAGTAATTTATGACGTAATGATAACATTTTTTTATGAAGGGAAATAATTGCCGTTATTATTTGAGGAACAAATCAAAGTCAAACTTGAACTTGTAAAATAAAATATTGCAGCAAGCAACCTAACTATAATTATTAAATAAGAATGAAAAAGGCGAAAAATATTATTTCCTTTTTGTTATATTTTAAATATATTAAATACGTTTAAAAAAATTATCCTTTCAAAATTTAAATATATTCTTAGTTCTTATAATAATTAAGATAAAAAATTTTGACGCAGATAACAGTTTTAGCAAGCGAATCAGGTAAATTTAATTAGATTTATAATTAATACTATGTTCATATCCTTTACTTAAGTTTTACATTTATAATTATTATTGAGGAAGACTTAAAAAGTATTTTTTAAATTTGAAAAAATAAAAAAATTTATATTTAAATTTAAAAACTAAAATAATATGAATTTTTTCTGAGGAATATAATTTTAAAAATTTTATATGGTGTAAAAAATATTTTATTCTAAAAAATGTATCTAACAAAAGAATGAAGATAATAAATTGGAAGGCGACAAAAACAAACCACCACACCCACACAAACACTTATATAAGTGAACATAATCTTTTACACACAAAAGACACATTATGTATTATTTAGACAGTTAATTTGGAGTCCTCTACCAAAACTAGATTGTTAATTTAGTTAGTCAAACATTGGTCCAATGAAATTAGGAGTAGTTCAAGATTTTAATTTATTTTAATAAACGCCAGCTAATTCATGATGTCACGTCACAATAAGGGTAAAAAAAAATAAAATAAATCCTTATTCACGATTCACTCAGATAAGAAACCTTGGCCTATGTTGGGACAGAAACTGTTCTACAAAAGGAGGCCAATTCTCATCCTCAAACTTTGCTTATTATTCTGTTCTGAACTTTAAAGTTGAGTTATTTTTGTTGAATGGCCGCGAAGAGCAAAATCCTGGTTCTTGGAGGAACAGGATACATAGGAAAATTCATAGTTAAGGCTAGCACAGAAGCAGGGCATCCCACGTTTGTGTTGGTTAGAGAGAACACTGTTTCTCATCCTGAAAAGTCTAAACTTATTGAGACCTTCAAGACCTCTGGTGTCACTCTGCTTTATGTATGTGCCTTTCTTTTTACGTAAGTCAAATTTGGTTAGTGTTTCAAATTTTGATGGAAATCCCTGTTGGTGATTTTGTAGGGAGATTTGAGTGATCATGAAAGTCTTGTTAAGGCATTGAAGGAAGTTGATGTTGTGATATCTGCACTGGGTGGACGGCAGATAGATGATCAAGTGAAGCTCATTGCAGCAATTAAAGAAGCTGGAAACATCAAGGTACACGCATGATGTCTTGTGTTACAAAACCTTGAATCTGACATATTAATCGTTGTTTGTTTCTTCTATCATCAGAGGTTCCTCCCATCGGAATTCGGGCTTGATGTGGACCGTCACAATGCAGTTGAGCCAGTGATTAGCTTTTTTGCGAAAAAGGTGAAAATCCGAAGGGCAATTGAAGCCGAAGGAATCCCCTACACGTATATCTCTTCAAATGCCTTTGCCGGTTACTTCTTGCCTACATTGGTACAACAAAATGTGACAGCTCCTCCCCGGGACAAGGTTACCATTCTAGGAGATGGAAACGTCAAAGGTAACAAAAATGTGCCAAATTATCTATTACAGTTTTTTGTACAAGATAATAAATGTGCAGTAGAATTGTGCGTTTGAATTATTATTTCAGGTGTTTATGTGTCGGAAGAAGACGTTGGGACTTACACCATAAAAGCAGTGGAGGACCCCAGAACCTTGAACAAAACTCTATACCTGAGACCCCCTGCCAATGTTTTGAGCTTCAACCAGCTGGTCGCCTTATGGGAGAACAAGATTAAGAGTACCCTTGAGAAAGTCTATATTCCAGAAGATCAACTTCTTAAACTCATCCAGGGTTAGTGTGTATAACTTAATCAATTTAATATTTTTACATTTAATTAACCTTTACCAAGATTTTATGTTATGATTTTGTTTATCTCTGCAGAGTCTCCTTTCCCTGCTAATTTAACGTTAGCACTACTCCACTCAATGCTGGTAAAGGGAGATGCTACAAACTTTGAGATTGAACCTTCTTTCGGGGTGGAAGGTTCTGAACTTTATCCTGAGGTCAACTACAACACGGTGGACCACTATTTGAACGCGTTTGTCTGAAATCCAGGAAATCAAATCAGAGCATCCTATGAATTGCTCAAGAATTTGTACTGTCTTTCAAGTGATTAGTTACTTACTTCTGCTTGCATTTTCGTCAAAAGAGTCCTTCCATTCTGACTCTCTGTCATGTTGTTCGCTTAGCTTGGTACTGCTTTTAACTTCTCATGTTAAAGTTCTACGAGGATTTGTGTCTCACTATGATTTTATTTGAAATAATTATAAATCCTCTTATTATATCCTCGACTACTCTTTCTACTATTTCTATTTGAAATAACTCTTCTAATACTGAATATTTTATAATTCTAAAACATTAAATTATTTACCTTTTTATTTATAGGACAGTAGCCTTTTTACTCAATGACATGTGGGAAGATGTATTACTCTTCTACTACACGTAAGTTGACATAAATTGTAAACATGATGTAACAGTTGATTTTACGTTGAAATCTGAATAAATAATGTTATGTTTTAAATTTTGGAATATAATATTATGTTAATATGTAATCATAATAAAATATAATGTGAGTTATGCATATTCAGGCATGACAACAATGGACGGTGTTGTCTAAAACCCACAATTAACTTATAAAAAATCTTTTACAACTTTAATAACCACGTTACAACCTGTGTTTCTCAGAGTATTATACACGATTTAGAACAATGATCATACTTTATTTGATTTTTGTATTTTATTTAAAAAATAATATGTTACTTTGGAGGAAAGATAATTATGTTAGAAAAAAAATTGTGAGAAGGATAAATGATATAAATTTTTACTGATTTTAAGATAAAAACTTTAAAGGATAACAATAAAAGTATGATGAGTATAATCAGTATCATCATAAAAAAAACTTTAAAAGATAACTATAAAAGTATGATTAGTGTCAGGTATAAATACATATGTATTTAGTACTCTTATTCTAATAGTTTAACAGTTAAATAAATAATTTTAATGATAGTGATTTAATAATTATAATTGTTATTGTACTATATATTTTTGATCGAGATATCGAATCTTGTAATACGTGGTCAATATTTCCATTATTTCTATGTCAACTTTATCTTAACTTAATTATGTCGTAATGAATAATCATTAAGTGGGACACGATAATTAGTGAATAAAATACAAATTATGAGAGTGATTAAGTCTATTTAGACTTAATATATTTGTTGGGTACAAATTTAACTTCAAACTTATAAATAGGAGAATATTCTAAAGACAACTGATAATGAAATTTTAACTCTTAACATATTGAATTTACTTAAATTTATAATTAACTAACTTGAGTATCAAAATAATATAATTATAAAACAAGTACAAAAGGAAATTTATCTGATATAATACCCGTTCTTTTTTAAAAATACTTTGATAGGGTTTGATGAGAAATAGTATACATCCTTCTTTTTCAATAAGTTTTTAAGTAAATACATTAGATATTTTATTTTTCATGAATTCTATCGTTATTTGATAGTAATTTCGTGTTTTCATTTTTAAGAAAGAGAAAGGTTTTCATTACTCAATTTTTTTCAAAAAAAGACATCTTGAAAGATAATAATGTACTGAATTTAAAATTTATGAAAAAATGGTAGGTTACATAGTGGCTGGGTAAAATCAATTTTCCGCTAGTCATTTGGTAATATTACCTTAAACTTTGATATCACGACAACTGGTACTCCTTATTCGATTTTGTAAATTTTTTAATAAATTATACTTTTGCATGGATATATGATAAAATATTATTTTGAAACAATTGAAAAAGTTTACGTAGAAAGGGAGACTATTGTGTGTAATTTGAAAATTTTCGAATAGACATCAAATACTTCAAAATGTCTAATATTCAATTTAAATAATATAAAATACATATTACTATTTAAGAACTAAATATACTTTAACTTAATAATCACTTTACATTCTACAATTTAAGATAAGAATTTAGTTATAATGATAAGACAATTCACATTAATTAGTTTACAAAATATGATTAAGAAGTTAATTGGATATACTCTCTTCATTTCTGTACATAAAGAATGAATATGATGAGTGTAAATACGTAAACTCCATAAAACAACATATAATGATAATCTGACTTCTAGTTTTATTTTTTTTAAGGCTTTATGTTTTTTTTTTCTCAATAAAACAAGACTTGAACATAAAAAATAAAATTAGAGTTTAGAAGTTTGTGCAAGCTATCGCAACTCCCTTAAGTCAAATTTAGCGGGGTTAACAGTAACAGAGCATAAACATGAATATCGTAAGAGTTATTATTACTTATTTAATTATATTAATACTATTACTATTTGTAGGGTTTGCTCAATAAAGTTTGATTGTTTAATAATCATTGACTAATTAAATTTTTATACGAAATAAAATATGACTGTTATCCTCGTACCTTCCAACAAACCTTACAACACAATATTGGAAATATTAAGAATATTCCTTCATACCAAATGATATTATTCTTATGTGCAGTTGACCACCCAAAAAATAACACTTTTGCTAGTACTTTCTTCATCTACCACTTTCTATAAAATTCACCATAGTCAAGGATCTAACTATTCATTAAAATTTTATATGCAGAATTGATTGAGTACACACAAGAATAATGACCCTTCCTAATGTTTTATTCATTCATCTTTTTATTTCTCTTTCCCAATTAAACAATCACCTATGGATGGAATAACTACATTTAAATACTTTTTTTTTTATAATCGTATAGTCACTTAAAAAACATTAAATAATTTTTAATATTTTAATCGTAATAATTTATAATAAATTTATTAATTCATACTTATCATTCATTCTAACATTAAAGAAACAGATAATGAAGAACCAACATACACTTAGCAACTTGAATCGGAAAATCGATTTAATTTATATTTGAAAACCAAAAGCTATGTGATTACATCCCGGGTATGATATGATTATTGTATAATAGGGATAAGATTGCCATATTGTAAAATATTTCAGGTTTACGACGTTGACTTTAAAATTTTAGAATGCGTAAAACTTGAATTCATATTTACAAAACAAACGATGAAAAAGTAAAACAATTCCTTCATTAACTTTATTATTGATTACATCATCTTTAGCTCCATGTTTAAAGTAATTTGTAGTTCGATTTCATGCTCAAACATATTTAGTTTGACTTTATATTTAATTAGATTTTAAATATCTTTAGTTCAGTTTCATAATTTTATATCTTTTAATTTTATCTAATATTTTGGACATCTCTAGTTAGATTTTTTTCATATATTTCAATATTTAAGAGATAGATATCAAGTTTTATTGAGTGTGAAAATCATATTTTATTAATTAATTATAATATTAAGTTGTTGGAATAATTAATATGTGAACATACATAAATTAATAATTTATTTAGATTAATTTAGTTATGAAAAATAAAAATATTATATAATTATTATTGTTATTATTTGATTGGTTTGTATCAAATGATATTATTTGGAATATAAATATAAATGTATATAGGCTAGCTGATAATATGCCAGCTAGATATATTATTAATTAGAAGAGTATTAGGACTTCCTAATAATTAATTATTTTATCTAATTTAAGAATAAGAAGGAAGGTTATTAATTAGATAGATTGACATGCAAGTAGTTCATAAACACTTTTTTTTTTTCCTTATTCTCTACACATATCATTGAATTAGTAAGAACAAAATTAATAGGATTATAATTCCAAGCTCTTCTATTCTAGACTTTAATTCTTATTACCCTTACATAATTTGGTCTATTCATATGTCATAATTAGGTTAAACTGAAATTAAATCTATTATATATATTTATGAATTTCTTAAGCTTTTTTTTTTTTTAAAAATTTGTGTCAATTTATGTAAGTTTGACTCAAGTCTCATTCTTATTTAATCCATCATCTTTTTATTTTTTAACAAATAGTATCAAAGTCTATGGTACTCATATTTAAAAATTGTTTATATTTGAGAAAGAGTATACCAATATAAAAGGAAATCTCACTTAAAGGAAATATTGTTAGAAATATAAGTAAGTTAAATAAAAATGAAAAAGTTAAACTAAATATAAAAAAAACACTTACAAATTCATATCTTAAGAGGTAACTTATTGTTTATGAATCTCCCATACGTATGTTTTACCTTTACCTTTAATATTCCTAACATCAGTTATATATAATATAAATAAGTATTGTATTATATTATATCAATTCAAAATGTAAAAGGTAAAGGTGGTATTTTACCAATATAAGCATCAAACTACATCCTAGTAATAAAGAGTTCCTTTTTGCTAAATAAATTATAAACGAATTTTTTAACCTAAATCTTTCAAATAATGTTTGGCACCGTGGTTTTAAAACTTATTCAAAAGGGAATAACTTGGTTTATTTTTTAACTTGACCAAATCAAAGTCAAGTGTGAACGAGGAAAATAAAACTTCTCTTTACGTAAGCAACTAAGTTATCATGATTAAAATAATAATAATAACAAATAAATAAATAAATGATGAAGACAAGAATACAAGAAAACCGCATCCCCACTTCAATACTTCACATATAATTTATTATAATATTTTTTTGCATAATATTCACATGACATTTTCTAAACAGGTTCCTACTCGCCGAAAGATTCCCCAAATGACAATTGTTTAAGACAAATCAATTTTTATATAATCCGTTACTGTGTATATTTATAAGGCTTTTTTTTCAAAATTATTTGTTCTATTTTATAAGTTTTTTTAGAAACTATTTATCGTATTCGTTATTTTTCCTAAAATATTCTTAATTAACAAATTTTAATCAAAATATAATACATGCCATTAATCAGATTAACTATTTCTTTTTACAGTCATAATCTATAATGGATTGTTTATTTTAATTTTTTCAGTCTATAATAAGCATAAATTTAATCACTATATAAAAGTTCACTCCAAAACTTGATAAAATAATTTTTGCCTTGCTTATTTTTGTAATTCTTACACTACTCTCAACGAATCCCTTCAAGTGTTAGTAGACTTTTTTTATGGTTGATTATTAGACTTTTCTCTATTGACGTCAATGAATCCCTTAGTATCATTGTGGGACAGAAAACTGTCCTACAAATAGGAGGCCGATTCTCATCCTCAAACTCAAACTCAGTGTTTATTATTCTCATCTGAACTTTAAAGTTGAGTCATTTTTGTTCAATGGCAGCGAAGAGCAAAATCCTGATTCTTGGAGGAACAGGATACATAGGAAAATTCATAGTTAAGGCTAGCACAGAAGCAGGGCATCCCACGTTTGTGTTGGTCAGAGAGAACACTGTTTCTCATCCTGAAAAGTCTAAACTTATTGAGACCTTCAAGACCTCTGGAGTCACTCTGCTTTATGTATGTGCCTTTCTTTTTATGTAAGTCATATTTGGTTAGTGTTTCAAATTTTGATGGAAATTCTAGTGGGTGATTTTGTAGGGTGATTTAAATGATCATGAAAGCCTTGTTAAGGCATTGAAGGAAGTTGATGTTGTGATATCTACACTGGGTGGACAGCAGATAGATGATCAAGTGAAGCTCATTGCAGCAATTAAAGAAGCTGGAAACATCAAGGTACACGCATGATGTCTTGTGTTACAAAACCTTGAATCAGACATATTAATCGTTGTTTGTTTCTTCTATCATCAGAGGTTCCTCCCATCGGAATTCGGGCTTGATGTGGACAGTCACAATGCAGTTGAGCCAGCAGCCAGCTTTTTCAATAAAAAGGTGAAAATCCGAAGGACAATTGAAGCTGAAGGAATCCCCTACACTTACATTTGTTCATATGCTTTTTCTGGTTACTTCTTGCCTACACTGGGACAGCAAAATGTCACAGCCCCTCCCCGGGATAAGGTTGTCATTCTTGGAAATGGAAACGTGAAAGGTAACAAACCACATGCCAAATTAATCTATTACAGATTTTTGTATAAGTAAAATGTAATAGACAGCAGTTCAGTTATCTCAGTTGTGCATGTGACATGTTTGTTTCAGGTGTTTATGTGTCGGAGGAAGACGTTGGGACTTATACCATAAAAGCAGTGGACGACCCAAGAACCTTGAACAAAACTCTATACCTTAGACCCCCTGCCAATGTTTTGACCTTCAACCAGGTGGTCTCCTTGTGGGAGAGCAAGATTAAGAGTACCCTTGAGAAAATCTACGTTCCAGAAGATCAACTTCTTAAAAACATCCAGGGTCAGTGTATATACTCGTGATGACAATAATAAGAATCAAGTTATAGAGCTAGTACTTGATCAATATTGACAAGTGAATGCCATGCAATGCTTTTGTTTTAATGTTATGATTTGATTTTTCTCTGCAGAGTCTCCTTTCCCTGCCAATTTCATGTTAGCATTAGGCCATTCAATGCTGGTAAAGGAAGTCCTTTCGAACCATGAACTTGACCCTTCTTCTGGTGTGGAAGCTTCTGAAATTTATCCTGAGGTCAAATACACTACCGTCGACAACTATTTGAATGCGTTCGTCTGAAATCTATGGAATGCGTAATTGCCAATAAACTACTGCACCCGATTCAATAAAAGCAGAGCATTTGTGTATACTTGTATTGTCTTTCTGTTTGGTTAGTTACTTGTGCTTGTGTTGTGTACAAAAAGGGTGCTTCACTGTATCTTTGTTTACTTAGCATGGTTCTGCGTGAAACTTCTTCTGATATAGTAATATTAATGTCCTATCACCATTTGTTTTAGTAGATGTGTGTTAAGATTTAATTGTAAGATATATTATTCTTACATTATATTACAACTATAAGATACTATGCAATTTATGAGATTTTTGAGTTCTAAAACTAAGCACTATGATTTTCTCAAACATTTAACAAATTAATGTCAATTTTTCATTATATTTATGGGCTTAAATAAGTTGTGCAGGTATAGTACCGGCATTATAATAACAAGGCGAGTGTGAAAAGATTATGTAGTGAGATTTTAAGACCTAACCATAAAGTATAGATTTCCTAATAATACCCATACTTGTACTATAAATTATGGCTACAACTAATACACAGTAAATAAAAACATATTTTTTAGGCAAACCATGCTTCACAAAAGCAAAGAAAGTGTACACTATGGGTGTTTTGAGTGTTTTAATTCAGTTTCATTTATAAATTCAATTTTGAATCAACCTAATTTAATATCTTGCATTTGGTTTGAGGAGTTTCATTTTTTTTAATTTATGCTATTTAATATTTTTTTTAATTTGATAAATGAAAAAATAATTTACCCCCTGATGCTTTTCCAAACCATGCCTAGTTCTATTTTGACATATTTCTCTTTAATGGACTGTAGCGTCTGTTTCTGTACTGTTTTTTTTTTCCTTATCCTTCTCTTACCACATCTCTTTGCACCAAGGTGCTTGAAATCCTTTTGGGAGCCACTCACCCAATCAAGCATAAAATAAGCAATGAGACGTATTCATCCAAGAATGATGTAAACATTTTGGAAACAGTGCTTTTGACTGCTGATTGCTATTCTTTTTGGGTTAAAAGAAGATACATAATATAAATTGTTTCCGAAGGACTACACAAACCAAGGAATTTTGCGAGAATAAACAAAAAAAAAAAAGGAAAACGACATCATTAGTCTTATTGGACATTTTGCGTAGCATCGTAAGAGCGCATATGCTCCTCAAATTTGAGAAATCAGACAAACTGGTTCAAATATTCATCGACAGTGGTGTATTTAACGTAAGGATAAGCTTCAGAAGCCTCAACGTCTTTGGTGGGGTCAATCTGATAGACTGCATCTCCCCTTATCTGCTGTGAGTGATATAATGCCAACAGGTAATTATTTGGGAATGTCAACTCTGCAGTAAACCAAAACCAAATTAAATCAATACATCCTTTATTTCACAAAAAGATGAATTTGTTAAGTTTATCAGTAAAAAGAGTGTTGCTAGAATAGATGGTACTGACCTTGAATCTTCTTGAGAACCTCTTCCTCAGGAACATAGATTTTCTCAAGACTCTTTCCAATTTTTTTCTCCCACAAAGACACAATCTCATTTAAGCTCAAATAATTGGCAGGAAGTCTTATGTGAACGGCTTTGTTCAAGGTGTTAGGGTCATTCACTGCTTCGACGGTGTAAGTCCCCACATCAGCCTCAGTCACATACGCACCTGAAACAACTCACAATATTATACATCCACACACCTTCAAACTATTCAGTTGTGTCTGTCTACGCTATTCATGGCCAGTGTGTTCTAAAACAACTATTACTAAATGAATTGTACATTATCACTACCCACCTTTGACATTTCCATATCCTTGAATGAATATCTTGTCGCGAGGAGGAACAGTGGTGTCAATCTGTGCTAGGTTACGTAAGAAGTAACCGGTAAAAGCATGACAACATAGGTAAGTGTAAGGAACTCCCTCAGCTTCAATTATT
>Ga0209700_106623_pt1 | contig 17644 bp, 6 predicted proteins | sample SiratroredBW_FD_187528 | JGI IMG/M metagenome (GOLD analysis project Ga0209700, IMG submission 187528) | Root nodule microbial communities of legume samples collected from California, USA - Siratro red BW (SPAdes) (version 2) | ecosystem: Host-associated > Plants > Roots > Nodule | place: USA...
GTAAATTGATTACTGGTAATCTGATAAAATTGGTTTAAGTTTTCTGCTGAAGTTTGAATTAGATCTTTTAAATTTGAACCTGCCATTAGAATCCTTGTCTGAATTTGTATAACACTGCAGTAGCTGCAGTTGAATTCTGATTCTGTTTTCATTGGTATAATTGACAATTGAATTTGTACTTCTCAATATTTCTTAAATCTGTATATCTGAAAATTGATGCTGTAATTGAATCCTTAAACCAGAACTCACATCAGTTTTCTGCATAACTTGAAAAATCTGATTTTGTACTAAATCATTGAATTCTAATAGAATATCTTGATTGAAATTCTTTTATAATTTTCTTTGTGGTCTCTGCTGTGTCAACAAAACTGCTAGCATACTGCTTGGTTATTAAAGAACTTTTAGTGCATTAAAAGTGTGGTTGCTATTCATTCTATTTGCATCATCATAAGAAATTTGTTCTGTGATTTCATCTTTGATGTGCTGTTGGCATTTGTGAATCTGTGTGATTGATCTTTCTTTATCTTGAAATAATTCTGAACTAGTTTTTAGTAAACTGTATAAGATCTGATAAGCCTGTATAGACTACCTTTTCTGATATTGAAATAAATCAATTCATTCGAAATTGAAGTCAGTTTATTTTCGCTGAACATTATATTTTCCATTATTGAGATTCGTTAAATCTTTACAGTTTGTGAAAATTGTTTTCACTGTTTCAAAAAGATAAAAAAGTTTTCAAAGTTCAATTCACCCCCCCTCTTGAACTCAGCCTAATACGTTTTCATCTAAGATAACAAAAGTTGGTAATGATGGTACATTAAAATAATTACATTATATTGGTCCCTCTAATTAGCTAATATAGAAAAGAAATGAACCTTACAATCTAATTTGACAATAGAGGTGAATGACAGTGTGTTATTTGATCATAAATGTAAACTAGGCTTGGATTGCTCAAGGATGGAGACCATCCTAATGGGTTCCTCGAGAAGCAAGTGACAAGAAAGCATGTTTAAAGATCAATCGATGAACAATACTTGAACCGCAACAAAACCTTAAGAAAACCAAAACACGAGGATTATAGTTTGTCAATGAATTTTTGCAAGAACATTTTTCCTATGATGATCATTTTCTTTTATTTGCCTCTAATTGTCTACAAGATAGCAATTCTAAGATTGAGAGTCTTTGAGATAACAAAAGTTGGTAATGATGATGGTACATTAAAATAATTACACTATATTGGTTCCTTCTAATTAGCTGATATAGAAAAGAAAGGAACCTTATAATCTGGTTTGACACCAGAGGTGAATGACAGTGTGTTATTTCATCATAAATGTAAACTCTCACTCTTCCCTGGTTTGTTTAGTTTTCAACTCTCTCAAGAATTGGGGTGTGTGAATATATATATATATATGTAAAATAAAATGTATGAAATGAATATCTCAAATGAAAGTGATTCACATGAATTAAATATTCTAGAAATTTTTGTTTAAATTTATTAATTATTATGATTAAATTATTATTTCACTATCATTATCAAGGTAAGGTTATTGGAATACTACCATTGTCAAGGTAAGGTTATTCGATGTCTTATTACTTTACAATTACTTTCTTATCTACCTTTATTGTTATTTTTTGTTATTACAATGTAGAGTACCAACGAGAAAAATGTTGCAAATAGGACAAAGCAAAAGTTCATTCATCGCATGGGACTGACCAGTTTTTCTATAATTCATGCTGAATTGGCATATATGATATTACATTTCTAATCATACCTCCAAATTTTTAATCTAATACAAAGATATTGTAATAAATTTTTTGTTATTATTTTTCAATATGTAATTATTGTAGCGTGCCAAGAAAAAGGAAGGAGAAAAAGTTACTCAAACTAAAATGTTTGTTACAACTCATCAACATCAGGAAGGCCGAAGCGAAAAAGAAATGGATGAAGAAACATATAACGCTATTGTAAGTCTACTACTATTTTCGCACTTACATATAAATTTATTGTTTTCAATCATTCAAATTTATTCTCTTCTATTAGACCAAGCTTCAAGGTTCCATTAAAAACTCAATTGAATCCACGGAAGAAGCCTTTCAATTAATACTCATCATGTTTGACAACAACCTTTTTTACCATGTATGAAGAGTAGCATTGAAATATGCAATGAATGTTATTATGGATTCAATTATGTTTATATACATATATATACATATATATATATATATATATATATATATATATATATATATATATATATATATATATATATATATATATATATATTGTTTTGCTCGTTTAAAATTACATGACTTTAGTTTTTTTATTTTTAATATTGGTTTTTCTTGTAGTGAAATTTTGGATTTTAAAGATATAAATAATATTTTTTGGTTGAGCCATTAATTTTTGTATAAGCAATCCATGTAAAATAAAAAAGATTGTATTATAATTTTTTTTCAACACTTTAGGAAACGTTTTCAAAATTATGGTTGTTGCCAACAATTAAGTAAAGGTTTTATAATTGTAGCCTTGCAAAAAACCGTTGTCTATTACAAACGGTAACACTCACCTAGACCACGGCTAAAAAACCATTGCTTAAACTTTAGACTACAATTTTTATGCTTTAAGCCACATTTATGTTATTGCTTAAAGTGATATTTGTTGTACTGTTCATTTTATCACTTCCTTGAAACTCCTCCTTTAATTGATCTGATGTTTTCTTAACAATTTTCATAGTAACAATCTTGACGAAAATATCAACTAAATCTACTTATATATAATAATAAGTGTTTCTCTTTCCTTTATCCTTTCGTCATTGTAACTTTTTTGAGTTGTTATATTTTTAAGCTTTTAGGTAATGGAGTTTTAATACTATATGACATAAAAACTTTGAGCTCTCAAATAAGTCCTCAACTTAACAACCCAACAATGAAAGTTTTCACAGAAAAATGGGAAAAGAAGGTAACGAATTATTGTTACCTATTTTTTTTTAAAAAACTTCCTGTTTTGAGGATTTTTGTGTGTGGGTTTTCTCTGTAAATTTTCAGCTCCTTTTTATCTCTTTTTTTTCTCACATAGTCCCTCATATTCTAGTTTTCTTGCCCTAAACAAATAGTACAACAGTATTTTCTCTCTCACCATTAACCCTAAATTACTTTCTAATGATGTCACTTAAAAAACTTGGTCTTTGTTTTTTTTATAACTTACACATCCGATGTCATTTGAATGTTTTTTACGTACACTAGTGAAAAATATCAAATCAAGGGCCTACGATGACAATTACAATTGAATTCACATTGTACCTGCTCTACGAGGTTCATGTGCATTTGAACAATGTACATCTGAAGTCCTTTTCCAAGTTCCATAAAATTTTTGTTAAAAATGTTTACTACTGTACTACATAGTTTTCTTGTGTCGTATTAACCACTAACTCAATTCATAAAGTACTTCTCAAATGAATCCATGGGTGGAATTTTGGGTCCCTTGGCATAATGGGGAAAGCATCTCCGAAGTGAAAAGGAAATGGTGAGGTTTGCCAACAACGACAAAGCTGGCCAGTTTTCTGGGGTCCATGGAATCTCAATCAAACTCAATATTTTTATTGAGGGCTACAACGTACATGGACTAGTACAAATAGGAGAAGATTTTGGTACCAAACAATTAGTAGAATTTGTCAACTGGTGTTCCTTTCTCACGTTTTGGTGTATATAGAAGCTTTTATGGTTTAAGTGGACTCTTTCTATGTCCCAACAAAGTTGATGAGTGGTGACCACCATTTTATTATCACAACCCCTTCCATGCTTTTCTAGCTTTCAACTCAAAGTGCTTTCCGACCAATCATTTATCTCCCCCCTCTATGGACATCCTGCTTTTATTTAAATGTTTGAATGAACTGGCAGCATCTTTGCTTCAATCTCAAGCTCCTTTTAAGTTTCATGCTCCTAAGGTTTCACACTTGTTAATACCTATCAAGGGATCCATATTAATCTTGACTTTTCAAAGTGAGGGGAAAACTAACAAAATGGGAAGACAACCTTGTTGTGATAAGGTTGGTTTAAAGAGAGGTCCTTGGACTATTGAAGAAGATCATAAGCTCATGAATTTTATTCTCAACAATGGCATCCATTGCTGGAGAACAGTTCCTAAACTAGCAGGTAACTGTTTAATTTATTGAAGGCTGTGTTGGCATGCTCTATGGTTGGTTACTTTGCATTTTATGGTATGGTATGTATCTGATTTGGTGCATTTTGCTGGCTGGTGAAGGTCTTCTAAGATGTGGAAAGAGTTGCAGACTCAGATGGATTAATTATCTGAGGCCAGACCTTAAGAGAGGTGGCTTCACAGAAATGGAAGAGGATCAAATTATAGAACTACATTCAAGTCTTGGTAACAGGTACAACATGCGTTTCTGAATTGTCATTAAGCCAGAAAATATGATCCTTAGATTAGAGTATCTAAATCAATAGGTTCTAACACAATGAAGCATATTTTCAGATGGTCTAAGATTGCTTCACATTTTCCTGGGAGGACAGACAACGAAATCAAGAACCATTGGAACACAAGAATCAAGAAAAGGCTCAAACTCCTTGGTCTGGACCCCGTGACCCACAAGCCAATTGAGTCAAAGGAAAGTACCGATGAGGGCACAAATAATACCAATTATCAGCAAAATGTGGAGATTAAATCCTTGGAGAGTGATGGCACCAAAGAAATGACAAAAACAGAAGGCGAAAGAGAAGAAAACAAGGTGACATGGGATTCAACAACTGAACTTTTAAACAATTTTGAAATGCTATGCTCACCGTTGGACTTGGGATCATGGGTGAGTCAAGAAACCAATACTAGTACTAATTCTTTGTGTAGTTCTGTATCTCTGGATGAAAATAGTCACCTTATGGATGAATCCTCTTACGTAGTGGAAAACTCCTTAGAGCAATGGGTTGATAGTATGAATTCCATTCTCTCGTGGGATGGTTTCAATCATCTTGATCAAGACATTTTCTTCTCGGAAAATGGGGAATAAATAAGCATAACCAACATATATAAGTGTCCCCTATAGAGCAATAAAATGTTACAGAAGTTTAATATAGAGTACAATGCAACTTTATCCTTGCATATTTCTTGTTTTGGGCTGCACTGATGATGCATAATGCGATGATGATTCTATGTTGAGTGCGAATTTGCTATTTGTAAAATTAAATATATGGCTTGCATAGAGCTCCTCAACAACATCTTCATCCACCACATAGTAGGGTTGATCGGACAATTTCTTGTCTCCTCTATGCTACTGGTTTTATCAAAATTCACATTCATCATCATGAAGTGTTTCAATGGTTCTTTTCAGCAGGTAAATTAAAGAGTTGAAATGTTGTAGTGGTGAAACGTTAATAAAATGATAATCACCTGTATTTCTTAATCGTAATTTAATTTCTGACTTTAAATCAGAGTCAAAATTAATTATAGCAGCTTATTTTGTGATACGTTAATTCAAGGGAAACATTACCAAATATGAAGTATAAGATATTTATAGATTATATATAAAAAGAAATACTTCTGATTAAATAATTTAAATTCTTGAAATAGTGTATTAAATAACTTTCTGTTATATTATAATATTTTTTTTTTTTTTAATTGAGTTCACTTTTAAAATATTGTGAATGTAAAATTTATCGGTTTTCAATTCATTAAAAACATTTTAAATATAACTTTTAAAATGATTATCATGTAGATTAATAATTTTTTATTATATGAATTGATAATTGAACGATGACGTAAAGAAAACACATTGTAAGAATATTATATATGTATTTTACTTTTATCTATTTTATTATGTATTCATTGTAAGAAAACAATATTTAAGCATGATAAGTACAGAAAAATATAGTTTTGGAAACAAAACATTATAAATGAAATAGATGTATAATATATGATATTTAAGTGATCTAAATTTTTAGATAAATGTACACAAAATATTTTAAGAAATCATATTACCGCTAATTAACTTATAATATAAATTATTATTATTTTATATATATATATATATATATATATATATATATATATATATATATATATATATATATATATATATATATGATTATATAACCTAAATTTTTTAGTTGTTATTTTTGTATGTAAAGAGAATTCTTATTTACATTATTGACATTGTTTCTCCACGCACATGTCTTAATGATGGTTTATGTTGACGAAACTAGCGTTTATCTGACGTTAATAATATATATAACTAAAGTTCGTCATATAATTAAATTAATATAATATATATACACATGAAGCTCCATAAATAATTAAACATGTCGGGACAAATCGATTTGTGGGTGCAACTTTAAGATGTACAATATTGCTTTAGAAATCATTTATTTATTTGATATTTGGATTTAAGATGATTGTGAAAGAGTCGTGCCAAGCACTGAAAATTATTCTTGACACAAACTACACTTTTAATCTTTATGCATGAATCCTTGTGCAATCAAGTTAAGGATAAAACAAGGAACATGAGCTAGACAATGGAATAATATTTCACATTATTCCTACACTTATGCATAGCAGTCCCACACTCAACGGTTAGGCACAATCAAGTTTGACAATCAAGTTTGACAATCAAGTTTGACTGGACTAATTCATGGTTATGTATAGAAATTTTTAGGGACACACCAAGGTTCCTCAACATAACTTTAGGTGGTGTCCATAAAGTGTCAAGTGTGCGAAAGCCTCACCGAAAGGAAGAGATGAACAAGTTTTGAACCTTTTTTTCTAAAACTAAACGCTTAAATTATATAGGCGGGGAGAAATGCCATAAATATACTCTAACACAATTTTAAAAAATATATATTTATTTTTATTAGTATAAAAATGTTTTAACAATGTTTAATATAAACTTTTGAAAATAGAAGATGAGACTATCTAGTTAATATTCAATTAGTTATAATCTTAAATAGGTTATGTTCTTGTATGAACCTTGAAGGGCTTCGTAGTGATATATATTGTTTTTTGTCTTCAGTCTTTAGATAATCAGTCTTCTAATGAGGTCACAATTGTTGGCAGAGGACTTAGGTCTTGTTTAGGAAAGGTTGATCTTTTACTAATGTAGACATCTTTCATGTTAATCTTCAAGTATCAATTGAATTGGGATGTTGATCTTCTACTGAGCTTTCGATTCTCCTTAAGAAGGAGTTACTATGACGTTGGTGTGAATCCGTCTATTGAGATTCAAGAACGAACCGGTCTAGGATAGAAAAATGAATTTATTGGAAATTAGGATTTTAGGTAAACTGGGTGATACGGATATGCATAGTCACTTCCATGGAAGAGGATAAGCTGCGGAGACGCCACAAAGGGATGGAAAAATCCTTGATAAGCCTAGTAGCTGATTCAGCTAAGAGCCCAAGAGATTCACTCTCACCAACTTTCAAAATACATAATGTGTCCTTCTCAATTCCCCAAAATATTTAAATACAAATTTAGGTTATGAATTTGCCTCATTTGGAAGTGAATAAAAGAAAATTAAAATCCTTATTAGTCTTTCTCCTAGTTCTCCAAACTCATTAGATATGTAATTAGCCTTGTATCCTCCATATGGTTAACCTTCAATGGGTGGACCTTCAACAAATAGGTCACCTTGTATTGCAATGCTTCTTGGATCTTCCTAAGCCTTCTCTAGTAATGGGCCCACCTAAGTCTTGAATTGAATCTTGGACTTCATTTTTCGCTTCGTGGACTTGGGCTTTCTCATCATGGGCTTCGTAGAGTTAGGCTTGGATGTCCATATCAGACGCTCAACTTAGTACATAGTATTCAAAGATCTTGAGAACTTGTATTAAAGCGTATCTTTCATTCGATGGTGCTCCGCTATTTATAGACATCTGAGTGCACTGTTCGTAGACTATTAAAACCTTCTACGTTAATTATGACAATACAGATATTCTTAAGATGATTAATTATGAGAAATCATGATTAGGCTTATTAGTAATTTTAGGTACCCAGCACGTACTCGACATAGTATCTTGGCATCATCTCGACATATGCATTATCTTGTCCTAAGACATCTCAACCATGCATAATCTCAACCTAAGACGCCTAGATCATGTGATGTCGGTATAATCTGTTGGTATAATCTCAAATTAGCATATCTCGACCATGTAAGGTATACCATGTTGACTTGTGCATGACCTTGGCTGGGTACACTTCGACCATGCATAGTACACTGACATCTCGGATATGTAATGTCAGCATAGTGCATTAGTATCATCTCAGCCTATGCATGATCTCAACCTAGGACATCTTGAACATGTAATGTTAGAACAGTGTCTTGGTATCATCTCGACCATGTAATGTCGGTACAATGCCTTTGTATCATCTTAGCCTATGCATGATCTCGGCTTAGAACATCTCGACCAGGTAATGTCGACACAACGCCTTGGTATTATTTCGGCCTAGGATATCTTAGCCATGTAAGGTACACTATGTTGGCATGTGCATGACCTCTGTTGGGTACACCTTGACCACACATTATACACTAACATCTCGACTATGTAAGATACACCATGTCAGTCTATGCATGACCTCAACTAGGTACACCTCGACCATTCACAATACAACTTATAATCAAGATTATATCATGGGTGAAGAGGTACCAACAAAATGTAGTAACAACTAAAATCATAGTTAAAGTTATACAAAGGGAGATTGATTGAAGTCGTATCCGGTGAAAGAAATGCAGTTAAATGCAGTACTAGGAAGTGACTCCTAGGTTGTCTCCCAAGGACCTAGTTTCCTGTCAAAGGATTAAACACACAAAGAGAAGGAGGGGTTCATGAAATAATTGAATTTAATAAAATAAAAACCAACAACCGAATTAAATTACCCTCTTGATTAGATTGCAGTTCGCTTATCCCAGGATATAGAAATTCATGCTTAACTTATTGAACCCTAATTCCCACCCGAATTAATTAACTAAGTGAGAATTAACACAAGTTTTCCTCATGCGAATTAAGCATTCACATACATCATTCATTCCATCCCAGCAACCCGGGACTCACTCCATTAAGCATGAACAGAGACATGGATTTCATATTAACTGAAACATTAAGCATAAACTAGTAAAAGCATTAAGCACAGAAATAAAATGATGAATAGTTAAGAGACGAAGAGAGCAAAAATAACAAAACAACAACCTCAAAGCTTCATTGCAATCTGAATCAAAAGGATAACCTTATAAATTAGCCTTCCATTAAATTCGAATATAGCAAACGGAGATTAAACGCAAAAGAAAATTAAAATAGGAAATGCAATTGAATTTAAATAGGAAACGAAATTGAACTAAAATAGAAAACAAAATTGAATTGAAACAAAAACAGAACACAATTACAGAGAAAAGAAAATAAATACATAACCAGTTTTTCTAGAGAGAGAGAGAACGAACTGAATCCCAAAAGCTGAGAATAAAAAACTACTTGTGTTTCACCTCCTTTTATAGACAGTTAGACCTAGGTCGGCCCTCAACACTAAACCTAATAGGCCCAAATTTTTCAATTCTGGTCCAACGAATAAAAACTCAAAATAAAAACTAAAAGTAAAAAATGATAATGTAGCAGCTCCCCTTCAATTCTAGAATTAATTTCCAAGCCCAATAAAATTCCAAAGCTGGCCACAAAATAATAATAAAATTAGCTCAGAAAATCCAAATTAATTAAAATTACGAATTTTTGGTAAATGAAGCCCAGACAGTGAAATTGAGAAAATAATAGGCAATTAAGCACAAATTACTAATCAAAATAGGTACAGAAAGACAATTAAATGAGGGAAAATAGTGACTAAAGTTTAACAAATTCAAAAGTCTTATAAGGGTATGATGAGGCAAGAATCACGAGTTGGAAAATGAGATCAATAAAGTGAAAATGACTCCTAATACTATTAAAACATATAAACAATATAGTAAAAATTATACACTCCATTATACAATATTGTTAAAACAACAGGTAAAACAGAAAAAGAGGGAGTTGAATTGTGTTTTAAAAACTTTTGGTAGTTTTTCACAAATGTCATCTAATGGTATAAGGAGATATAACAGTTTTATGCTGGTCAGAAGAACTAACAAAGATTTTCAAAACCAAGTTTGAAAGTTTCTTCTTATATTAGTGCAAATGCAATAACATTTAACATAAACAATATAACGAGTGAAGAAATTACTCAGGATGTCTTTATACTGGTTTGTTTCATAACACAAACTATGTCCAATTTTCAATCAACTGATTAAGTTTTATTAAGTAGACTAATATTTCAAGATACAAGAGTATTGTTTTAGCTCATAGCCACTCCTTCCTAACCTATACAAGTATGGTTCCGGAACGTAGCCACTCCTAACTAACTCATCAAGTATTCTTTAACACTTATCCACTTCTTGTTAAAAATTAATTACTGCATAACACAACCACTCCTGGCTAAGATGAAGATTGTCTAAGGTGTGATTAAGTTTTATTAAGTAGATTAATGTTTCAAAATACAAGAGTATTGTTTCAACTCATAACCACTCCTTGGTAACCTATACAAGTATTGTTTTGGAACGTAGCCACTCCTAACTAACTCATCAAGTATTGTTTAACACTTATCCACTTCTTGTTAAAAATTTATTACTATTTAACACAAGCACTCCTGGCTAAGAGGAAGATTGTCTAGGGTGTGATTAAGTTTTATTAAGTGGACTAATGTTTCAAGATACAAGAGTATTGTTTCAGCTCATAACCACTCCTTGCTAACCTATACAAGTATTGTTTTGGAACCTAGCCACTCCTAACTAACTCATCAAGTATTTTTTAACACTTATCCACTTCTTGTTAAAAATTGATTACTGTTTGATACATAACCACTCCTAGCTAAGATGAAGATTGTTTAGGCTGTGATCAAAAAATCACGAGGTTGCTCACTAGATGGGGGTTATATCTTTCAACATTTACAAGGTTAAGTTCTCTCTACTAGTTTGTTAAATGAACACAACAAAGTTGTTAGGGCACATAAAGATTTTGACAACGTTTTGAAACTTTTCAAATAATGGCTCAATTTGTTGTTCTTCACTTTAAAAGGATACATTTATATAGGGGTTTGAAGGAAAAAGATGTTGCAAATAATTTTCTGGCCGTTGAGCAGTTTCAAAAAAACTTGAATGTCTTTCTTTTCGTCTAAGGTACTTGGATGCAGAAGATGCATTAAATATGTTCCATCCATGCATAAAAGCTCATCTCTTCTTTAACCAACATCCTGATAACATGGAAGAGGTGAGCTTGAAGCATAGAAGTCCCACATCACTTGGAAAGGCCTAAAATCGATCAATTATAGGTGTCAAATGGAGGCTTATGAAGCCCTTCGACATAACATTTCAACCTTTCTAGTCCCATATCTTTTATGCAATTAGGTGCAAGGGATTTACACATCTATAAATAAGACCATTTGCCTCTTGTAACATGCACCTTGATTAAATGAATTGATTTAGGTAAAATTCTTGTATTCTTGTTCTTGAGGTCATACATGGGAGTAATCTTCTCCTAAATTCTTCACTAAGGAACCCTCCTTGAAAAAGGAATAAAGTTTGAGTTTCTTTTAACAAAACTTGGGAAAAGTTTTAAGAATTTCCAGTCATTTGCTGCAAGGGAAGGTGTTTTCTGTTAGTGTAGGGATGAATGAAAGGCTTCTCTTCAAGTGAAAGACCTAAGGTGTGAGTAAACAATGCATAGAACTGATGCATCTTTCTAAGATCACGAGCTAACCAATGCTCTCTATTTTTATTCAGCAAAACTTTCCTCCCTAAAAATCTTTGCTTGTGCTTACAATGTAACAGACTAAAATATAAAGTATGATATTCCATATAAGCACAACATATGCTTTAGTTGGCTATAAACTATTTGTAGTTTTTAACATAATTAGTATTGATTTTGTGTAACCAATTGACAAAAGATTATATCTTCCTAATATAGTTTGAATAATAAGAAATCAATTTACATTTCGACAATTTTTTAACCCATCAAACTTGTGTTTTAACTTATACACTACAAATGTTTGCATGGAATGAAAACTATTTGTGCTTAACGTGTTGAAAGTGTTTACATAGAATCATGTTTTAAATTGAGTGTTTCAATCACCATCAGAAAAGGAGATTATTAAAGCAAAGTTCCAACACCAAAAGATTTTAATTAGTGTCCAAAACCAACTAAATATAAAATATGGCCATAATTCATCTATAAGCTGATAGTTCTATGAAAACAACATATCATGTAAGATGCAAGTGTTTCATTTGAAAGATGATACAACATTGTGTAGCCTTCTCTGAAGTTTGATAAGACATACATAACAGATGAAACACGTACTGATAACTGTTAATTGTTGGTTTAATATATGCAAATTTGTTAGGATTTTTAGCGGTAATTCTGTTTTAATTAGAGGTTTTTAGGGATTCTGTTTTAATTAGAGATTTTATTGTTGATTTTTCCGTTTAATGTGTTTTGATTGTGGAAAGAGAAAATGTTGTTGAGAATTAGATAAAGTCCGAAGGGAAAGAGCACAAGAGGCGCTGGAATTAAAACTCACTTAAATCGAAAATATTTTTGTTATTATTAAAATAAAAAATGTGATGCATGAAATTAGGGGTTTTTTTTAAAACAATTTTTATTATTTTTAAATAGAAAATATTTAATATATTTAAAAAATGAGATTGGTACTTATGTATAAAACAAATCTCTGCCCTCTTTTTAAAGAAAAAGTGTTGAAAGTATACCAAGTAAACTCCCAGGAAAGAGAGGTGAGTCACAATTGGACTGCTTAAGTACCAAGTCTTTCCTAGCCAGAGTTGTTCTCAGCCCACTCTCACAAATTTTCTCTAGAAAAAAAAATGAGATTGATTTTTTAAAAAAAATGTATTGTATGTAAAGAAAAAAAAGATGAGATTAATATTTTTTATTTTTTTAATATTTGTTTGTAATGACAATTATAATTGAGCTGCAAAAAGTCTCCCTTAGTGTCCTAATTAGGGTTTGCCCTAATGAGGCTTAAGTCCTAGGCATGTAAATGTGCTCACAAAGGATGGCTTATGCCTTAATTCCTAGCTGGAGCTTTCACAACGACCAGGAAAGGAAGTACATCCCCCAATCTTGTTACGTGACTCCTCTATTTCTAAACTTCACAGTTCACAGACCCGGGTATAGGGCCCCACTCATGATATGTAAATAAAATGTGTGTGGAGGGAGAAAAATGCAAACCCAAACCCTACCTGCAAAATAGCCAGAAAATTCCCAGGCAGATATAGATAGCATGTCTTCTACCCTAAGGTTCAAGTTCAATATTGCATAAAACACACAACTATTTACATACCTGGATACGCTCCTGCGCTGCAAATTAAAATGCATGGCATGCAATATATACAAAAAGCACAATATATAAACATAAATAGTTCTAAAATAATAAACAATATATGCAAACATAGATAACAGCAAATATTATTTACAAAAGTGATAAACTAAAAAAAAGAAAAATAAACATCAGATAACCACATCAGATCTTACTCAAATAAATAAATTGGCCTGACTCTCTAAAAAGTCCCCAGTGGAGTCGCCATCTGTCGCAACCGGATCACGACGGGACGATTACAAACTTGTTAATTTTTTTAAAAATGTTTAAATTGATAATGGAGTCGCCACTATAGCTTTTTTATGGGAAAACTATAGAAAAAACCAAAAATAAAAAAAATGCCTACGAACCAAATTTAAGATTCGGGAGTCGATTACGTATGGGGAAGGTGTCAGCACCCCACAACGCCCGTCCTAAGATGGTACCTTTAATTAAATGAATAAAAATAAGTATGGTTCTACAAAATGTTATTTTTCCCAAAAAAAAATAATTACAGCAAATGAATATATATTTACAAAAAATACAGTTTAAGAATGAACAATAAACAAACAAAATAATAATAGAGACAAATTTTTATTTTTTTATTATTTTTTTGAATCCGACAAGGATTGACCTTGGTCCTACGTATTTCCAAAGGAAAATCAGGGATCACGTAGTTCTAATTTTAAAAGTTGATTGGTGATAGTTTCATATTTTTTATTTTTCGAAATTTCACTTAATCTTGTTTTTTGAAAGAAAGAGTTTATATTTGTTTATTGTAAGAATGTTATTAAAACTGTTAATTAAATGTTTTTTTTATTATTTTTTTTGAAAATATTATATATATTTTTAAATTATTTTTTTAAAATTATTTTAAATCTAAATATTTTATTTTTAAAAGTTTATGTAAAAAAAGTTCTTTTTTATTATTTTCCTAACTTACTTTTATTTTGTTATTAAAAAAAATGTACAACATAAAAACACAGTAAGATTAATTAAAAACAAACAATGAATCCTAATACCCTAAGCACCTAAGCAGTGACAGAAAGGATTATAATCAGATGCTTGAGCTACTTTGTTTCTGGAATGATTATTGTGGTTTTGTTATTTACTGTGGCTATTTGGATTCATGAGGGATAGTGGCGGTTGATGTTAGTTTTGTTTTTAAATTGGGAAAAGGGACTTCTTTGCCTTTGGGTTATGTTTCTGGATTGGTTGCTTGGGTGGACTTCTGTTTCTGAATAATTTATGTTTTGGTATATGGTTTGAAAATTTTCGAATTTGGGACTTTGCTATTAATTTTCTGGAGTTGGGACTATTAATTTTCTGGAATTAAATTTGCTACTGACTATGGACCGACTTTTGATTAACCTGTTTTATTTTTATAAAGACTGTTTGGTATTCTTTTGAGTGGGTCTTTGGATTCACTGAGTTCTGAGAATTTTTGTGGGTTTTGAGTTTAGGTATTTTTTATTCTCGTTTGGGGTTTTGTGTTTATTTTCTGTCTCTGGGTTAATGATATCTAATGTTGCTATACCTTTGTTATTGGAATTTACTGACTGTGCTAGCAGCAGCCAAATTTGTCATATGAACAATATTAGTTGTGCAAAAAATACAGCAATTAGATAATCTCAGGATCGGTGTGGTAACAGCAACCGTATCAAGCATATACCTGATTGCGCCAGTGGCAACAATCGTCTTATAATAATAATTTATAAAAATTAATTTAACAATGCTTGCAAAAATAATTACTCATTGATACTGTACAGGTTAAACAAAACACAACAATACAGATGAAAAACATGAAACTGGACAAAATAAAAAAAATAGAGCAAAAACAAGACAAAGAAGACGAACCCGTTGAAGATTCTTAATTTAGCTTCTTGTTTTCTCTTTCTGGTGGTGGACCCTTAGATTTTTTCAACAGAAAATGAGTAATATTTTTCAATATTCTTCCTCAGTATCTTTTTCTCTCTAAATTTCTAAGAATTTCTGTGTATTCTCTCTCCCTCCCTTTTTCTGTCTCCCTTATTTTTCTGTGTCCCAATTTTTCTGTGTCCCCACTCTTGAAAATAGGAGCAATTCTTTATATTTTTGTCTGTCCATCCCTTCATCTCCCTCCATAATACTCATAACACCCTTAATCATGATTTTTATTAAGAATCAATTATTCCACCTCTCTGTATTAACTCCTTTTGGCTTAAGAGGTTATCTTTCACAAAGAATAAGCAAAAGGACAATAATAATAAAAAGAAAAATGAATAGCCAGTGAACATGGATAGCCACTAAACATAAATAGCCCCTGAATATGAATAACCCCTGAACGTATGAGTATAGGGAAGGCTATAGGAGTTAAATAAGGCTATGGGAGTTTAAATGTCAAAACATGATTGTTTGTTAAACGTTAAAAGCATGACTATTGGTTAAATGTTAAAAGCATGATTACTAAATGTGATGAGTGTGAGAAGGCAAAAAGGTGAAAATTTAGTTATGAGAAATAAAATTTGTTAGGCACTAATTAAAGAATTAAAAGGTACTAAAGTTACATAGGAACTTGAATGGGCAATGTGTTTCTGTAAACCTTAGGGCTTATGTGGCAAGCACAATTAACAGATAAGGGAGGTGTAAACAGTAACTTTTTTTTATTAGTAAATTAGGCTTCAGAAAACATCTTTCTATCCAGTTGGACTCACTTAATTTTTCTATTCAATTTATTTTAAGACAGACTCAACACCCATTTTTTTTGTTATTTTGTCATTTTTTTACAAATTTCATTTTATCTTATTATTATTATTATTATTTAATCAAACTTTACTTATAAAGTCAAAGTTCCTTTTTATTATTTATTCTAAATTACAAAGAACTAAACGACACATGTTAAAAAGTTTTAATTTCTTATTTTTATTCTATTATTTTATTTTTTTTTCTTTTTTATATTTGCAAAAAGATAATTTTTATTTGCCCGGACGAAATTGGGTGTTGACAGCTGCCCCTCCTTACTTAAATTTTGGCAAATAATCTGAACTTGTTCAGATTATGAGAGTAAAAGATAAGTAAGGACAAAAACACTAATTTCGTTCGGTTTGAAAATAAAAGGTAATAAAATAAATGTAAATAGAGATCGAGACCTTGTACTAAGACGACAGAGTCATTGTTCCACCTTTTGACCTTGTACTAAGACGAGAGGGTCGTTAATTTTAAAAAATCGTGTTGTAGAATGTGGAGATATGACATTGAGACCCTTATTCAAAGCAAATTGAAGATAAGACATTGAATCCTTTCTTCAAATAGAGATAGTCCTTTACTAAACTGAAGACAACATTGAGTTCTTTCTTCAAATAGAGATACGACCTTGAGTCCTTTCCCTAAATATAAACTAAACTGAAGATACGAGTTCTTTCTTCAAATAGAGATACGACCTTGAGTCCTTACTCTAATAGGGACTCAACCTTACCTTGTGTCCTTTCCCTTAATATAAACTGAACTGAAGATACAACCTTGAGTTCTTTCTTCAAATATTGAGTTTTTCTTCAAATAGAGATACGACCTTGAGTCCTTTCTCTAATAGGGATACAACCTTGAGTCCTTTTCCTAAATAAAAACTAAACTGAAGATACAACATTGAGTTCTTTCTTTCAAATAGAGATACGACCTTGAGTTCTTTCTCTAATAGGGATACAACCTTGAGCCCTTACCCTAAATATAAACTGAAATGAAGATACAACCTTGAGTTCTTTCTTCAAATAGAGATATGACTTTGAGTCCTTTCTCTAATAGGATACAACCTTGAGTCCTTTCCCTAAATATAAACTAAACTGAAGATACAACATTGAGTTCTTTCTTCAAATAGAGATACGACCTTGAGTCCTTTCTCTAACAGGGATACAACCTTGAGTCCTTTCCCTAAATAATATCTTTTGTTGATTCGTATGAAGTTTGATTCTTGCAAGCTGTATGTTGGATGCATGACAATGCATGAAAATTTTTTTGTTATATTATTTTTGAAGAATGCATATATGAATGCATGAAGTTTGATTTATTTTTTGCTTATTTTTGAAGAACGCATATATGAATGTATGAAGTTTGATTTATTTTTTTTGCTTGAAGAATGCATATATGAATGCATGAAATTTGATTTTTTTTTTTTTGCTTGAAGAATGCATATATGAATGCATGAAATTTGATTTTTGTGAAGAATGCATGTTAAAATGCATGAAATTTGTTTGAATATGAATTTTTTGATTTTTTCTTTTTTTT
>Ga0209700_106626_pt1 | contig 17628 bp, 8 predicted proteins | sample SiratroredBW_FD_187528 | JGI IMG/M metagenome (GOLD analysis project Ga0209700, IMG submission 187528) | Root nodule microbial communities of legume samples collected from California, USA - Siratro red BW (SPAdes) (version 2) | ecosystem: Host-associated > Plants > Roots > Nodule | place: USA...
GGGTGGGGGTTGGATTAAAATGACAAGAAATTACGGAAGCAAAACTAAAATAAAGCATGTATTGAACATTTAAACTTAAATTACACTGTCGGATTCAACTAATACATGAATGTAAAACAAAATGCGATTATAATCTAATTCTAAAACAAAAGCAAAAGACAGATTTTGAAACTGTAAAGATTGAAATTAAATGCAATTATTTAACTAATCATGTTTATCTATTCTTTATTTATAATTTGAAGGATATAGATACAAGATTTGTAGGAAACTAATATTAATTCTGTGTAATTAAATTGTCATCAATTTTATTTATTATTACTATCAATTCTGTTTATTTGTTTTTATGACATTATCAAATTATAATATTTTTATTTATTTTTTTTTATTTAACTATACACAGAATTAGTACTATACTCTTGATCAATATTAAAAGATAGATAGAATATTTTTATTCTCATACCTTTTGTTCATCTCTTCATTTTATAATATCATATTTATTTCATAATATGATATGAGAACCTATTTTAACAAGGTTGTTAAGCCTATCGGACCACTGTTATCGTATCATCCTTACATATATAGTCTCACATACAAGTATAAGTTGAAGAGTCTCAATATGAGAGAAGTGTGTTAGAGATTTCACATCGACTAGAAAAAAGACTTTTCAGTAGTTTATAAATAGAAGCAAACCTCACCTTAAACTGGTTTTATAAGGTTGAGTTAAACTTAAAATCTAATTTAAAAAAGTTAACCTTTTAAGCTTAGTATTTTTCATCTTTGATACCCACTTGTTATAAAATGAAAATCTATGCTAAAAATAAAAAATAATAACATAAAAAACCTCTAGATTTTTATATAAAGGTTAGGACACCCATAATATCTCTTTTATTTAACATATTTTTCCTAACTAAAAGAACTTCTAATACAAAACTTATGAAATAAATAACATAAAAAACATCTTGCCAATATTATTTTTTATAAATTATTATTTTTAATCTAAAATATCCTTTTCTTTTCATTTGTTGTTGGTCAACTTAACAATACTTTAAAGGTCATATAGAATTCAAATTTTTGATCCTTTCATAAAAAGAAAAATAGAGTTGTGTATATCCTTTCTTTCTTTTGAATAATGAGAGTAAAGAAACAAAGAAGATGAGACCTACAACTAGAGTCGGTGTTAGACTGCATACCCTAAAGGGTAAATTGGAGTAGCTTGGTGGAGACAGTTCGCATTAACCATTTCCGCAAAGAAATTGCCCTTAAATTATGCGACTGCCAACATACATTGGAGTGGTCTTAGGGTTGGTCCCCACACTCCACACTTAAAACCAAATCTTGTCAAGGGTTACTACATTTGAGAGCTTGCTTCTAAGGGCTTGAAGTCTTTTGTTTGCCCCATTTAGTAAGAATGAAGTATGATGAACATTTCCAAATTTGCTGGGATAACTTGACACTTTTTGGACAAGCATCACACACTGAAGTGATGCTATTGCAACTCATGGCATGCATGGTTCAAATTTAGGTAAAAGGGGAATCTCACTTGCTTCAAACTTTGCATCAGGGGATGAATACCAAGTGAGATCCGCGTCAGGTTCAAACCCTGTTCATCCATCCCTTCTCAGACTCAACCCTTTGGGAACACATTAATTTATGGCCAAACTTTTCTTCTAGTGGTTCATTTTGATTCATCAATTTTTGGTTTTTTTTTTTTTTTTTTTTTTTTTTTTTGATTTTTCAATCCGTGTGGCTAATACAGATAATGTGGGCATCAAAATAGCAGATAGTGTTCATGAACATCTCTTTTTATATACTAAGGTGTGTTAATTAATTAATGCCCTCATTTTCAGTCCGTTTTAAATGTCCTAAATATATATATTTTCAGAAAAAAAAAATTAGTTGTCTTTCTCCCTTTTCGGCTATTATTTTTAGTAGTAGTAGTTTTGAACGAGTTGATTAATTCTTGTGTTTCGTTGAACATTTTAATAAATCAATCAATGATTTATTAGGTTTAAATTCTTGTAGAGATGACTGAATCATGATTAAGCATATATTGTGTGAAAACCCTTTGAGAATTAATGAATATGTTACATTAAATGCAGCATTTTTTTCATCCCCTTGAATATTCAGATCAATTTCTGATTGCATATAATTAAGTATCAAAACACAATATAATGTGAATAAAGTGATGAAAATTTTACCTTGTTGTGGCTTGAGACGTGTCTAGCGGATTCAGATATGGATGAAGACTTTTGAGGCTGGGCGTGTATCTTACTCACCATGGTTCTCTTTGCCATGTGAGCTTCATTGTTCTTCAAGGTGATTCTCAATTACAAAAGTCACACTGAATTCAGGAACTGGAATAGCATGTGAAAATTTAAAATAAGAAAGAAACAAGAGAGTTGCAAGTTACGTAATGAATCATTGTTGCTAATTTAGCTATCAACTTATATTAAAAGGAATTCATTAAAACCATTTTAAATACTATTCCTTCATTAAATATATATTTTTCTTATTATAAACGAGTGTGAACCCTGGATATAAATCAATTCATATTTCTTTCAATTTAACTAATCATTTTGATTTTGAATTCTGAGCATGAAATGATATTAAATACTCAAAGAAAAGAACTTTGTTACCCTTATTAATCATATTATTAGATTAGAGCAAGATGTTTTTTAATGAAAAATGTTTGTAATTTCTATTAAAAATTATATTAATATAAATTTATAATACTTTAACACTCAATATCGATTAATATTGATTATATATTATTGATAGAGACAAACTTAACCTAATGTATATGATTTAATGTGTACATATAAATACAAGAAATTAATGTATCAGTGGTGACAATAGCTTTTTGTCTCTATAATATTGGTGTTTAGAATAATATTTTAAAATTACATGTTAATTATTTTGTTACTAAAACATTTTTTTTTTGCATTAGCATTAATACTTTATTAAGGGATTTATACTGCATCTCCTTGTACTTCCCCTTTTTTAATGCTTTATAGTTCACAAGGAAGACAATTTCTCTGTATATTACAATAAAAAAAACTTTTAGTTACAAAGTTAAATTTTGTTTTTTATATTTGAGTCAATGTGTAAAAATATTCAGATAATTTCAAATAGTTGCCTGATATGTTTAAGGTTTATATATAAAAAAAATCGTAGATATTTATAAAACATAAAATAGACCAAGCTAACTTATATATAATAAGCTAACTTATATATAATAAGCTAATTATAGTAACTCTCTTATGTTAATTTATATTTAAACCTTAAAAAACGTAACTTTTTCTAAATGTTTGTAAAAAAATTGGGTTAAATAAGTTTTTACTACCACTAACATTAGTCTATTTTAAAATTGATATAAAAATAAATATTTGTTGATATGAAGATTTAATAAACATATATTAGTTTAGTTTAACTAGTTCTTCTATTATTTATGAATTAACCATGTTAACTATGACATAGCCTTGTACCATTTATTCAACCCTATAGGCCTTTTAAAAATCAGTAAAAGAATCTTTGTACTTGCTGAGGAAAACATGGCAACAAAGTCCAACCTGACAGACACAGTACTCTTTCTGAGATGACCAATAGGTGTTACATGTGCAGCAGCTTTGAGAAGAGTGCACAAGCACAGCATTATTATTGTGTCTCAAGCCTTTTCTGCAAACTCCTACATAGTCAATTGCACATGCAGTGATATGTTGACATCTCACATGGTTTTATACTTAAGACCATTGAAACTTCTTAAACAAAAACAATATATTATGTTGAATGTGAAACACTTAATCCTTAATCCACATCACTCTGCATGATAATCTCTGCTCTGTTCATATATGGTGTTTCTCACGTTATGCACCATGCACACGTGTGCCACATTTTCTTTCTCTCCTTTTTTACATTCTTAATGCTATAGGAAGAATTTCATTTTCTTTCTAAGTTGATTTGAAATCATTTTTAATGTAGATGTTAATGATTTTTTATATATTTTAAGTAACAGTTATCTCCTGTTAGCCATAAACAGGTCGGTGACAGCTAGTCTGCAAGCATCAGAGAGTTAGGGCCACACAACACAAAGTAGGACGGTGGCAAAATGAAACTGGAGGTTTTTTATTTTTTTTAAAATGGTGCAATTTAATTTTAAATTACTAAAATGGATCATTTTAAAAAATTGTAAAACGTAAGTATATTTTGTTCGAAAACAATATTTCGTGATAAAGTTCACAATTTTTTTAAAGTAAACCAAGATATATATTTTTTTAAAAGAAAACTTTAGTACAAGTTTAATTAAGAAAAAAGATGAAAAAACATATGTTTAAAACAAAATTTTAATAAATTAATTATTATTTTAAAAATAAATTAAAACCGTATTCAAATGCATGCTTACAGTAAATGATTTTTTTTAAATTTTTAAATAATTATTATTATCATAATGACCGCAAATAAGAATACGTTATTAGTATAATAAATTTAAAATTTTAGTGAAAGAATACGATTTCAGTTTTATTCTCTTTATAAAACTAAAACATACTTCTATTTACGATTTTAATTTTAATTTATTAATAAAAAACATATTATTTATATTATTTTTATTGGTGTTATATACAAATAATAAAATAGGATTTAATCATTATAATAATAAGATTTATTGATAATAATTTAAAAAATAATTATCAGCATTATTTTTTATTATTACTATCAGCTACATTATTATAATTATTTTTGAAATTATAAACAGGATTTGGGTTAAGTAAAAAAGTAAAATTAAATTAATAAAATTGTGTTTCTAAAACGGAATTTTATCTGCTGCTAAAGAAAGTAAAAAGAAAAACATTTATATCTTTCTGAAGAAAAGTTATCTTTACTTATGGTTTGCTTTCTACCCTTCTAAATTCGATAATATTTTTTCTTCTCTGTTTGTTTCTTCTCTCCGTTTTCTTTCTGAGAATGAAGTAGGTGAATGTATATGTATATATATATTCATAGCCAAACATACTTTGTATACAAAAGCAAGAAATTGATATGACGTGTCATCCATATTTTCCAACAAGGTGAATCCTAATCCAGATACTTGTATACTAGGATGTTTAATGCTATGCCAATGTGAAATTGAAATTTTAAGTTGAATAATAAATGAGATGAGAAAACGAAAGTGAACATTGGTTTAGAGTGTCGTAATTGTTACTTTCACCAATTGTGGTCTTTTTCCTTTGTCTTCCACACCAAAATAAGGCAATTAGAATAGAAAAAAAAAAAAGGAGAATTTCTTGAATGGCAGAGGAGTGTCCAACTTTAATTGCAAACGTGCAAGGTGAAAATATAAAATTGGCTGGTTAGGTAAAGGCTGGGAAGAAAATATTATATTGGAAAATTAGTGTTTTACAGAAAGGTGAAAGTTTTAGAAACTATATTTTATAGAAACATTTCATTTTTGTTTAAATAAAGTATTTTTTAATAAAGTCAAAAAAATAAAGGAAGCATAGAATCATGATCTTTTGACTACGCATCTTTAAGCGTTATCAATGGGCGTGACCACAGAATTTGTATTCCTTTTTATTTATATATTATTTTATCTGTGACATTGTGAGAACCAGACCTTGCTAGATCACGAAAGTTCTCATGATATGCTCACTTAAGAAAGAGAATATCAAATTTTATTCTGTTTTCTAGGTAGTTAAAGAAGCTGAAACTACGTAGGACCAAAACATCCACATCAGTTATAAGAATTATAAGAATTATATATTAAATTAAGCAAAGGAAACCACAATTGCAAAAATAGAAAGAAACTAGGGTTAATATTTTTTTATGATAAATTGGTTTGACTTGGGATATTTAATATGATTAATAATTTTTTTTTTTTGAAGTTTGAGATAAAAAATTTGTACTATTTTGTTAAAAATTTTACACTAGAAGTCAATAAGTGATTTCACACAAGCACACACGTATAGAATATAGACTTTGGGTGTGATAAATTCAAGTCAGCTATGAATGCGTATATAAGCCTAGAGCCATAAAATAAGTCCAAAAAGTGTGCAATCAAATCCAAAGTGGATTTGACATGATTTATGAAATCAAAGTTGAATCAAAGCCTTCACAAAATCTAATTTTGTTCACACTGGCTTATCCCTTCACCCTGCTATTTTTCTAAACTTTTATGTGCAAATTATATTTACAAATGAAATTATTCAAAATCCTTAATGTGTTTAAATATTTTGAGAATTACAATCAAATATTGTCCGATGAGTATTTTATTCTTATATTAAATATTGTCTTAATTTTTGAAGTAATTATTATATCTATAAGTTTTGTATATTTATATATAGAAAAATGTTTTCATATTGTGACCCCTTTCAGCGTAAGGTTCACTACGGCCAAGTAGTGGAGTGGTCTAAGCCTTCACAAGATATGACTTCTTTTCTAGAAGTCAACTATCTTATTTTATATATATTATGAATAATTAAGGTCAATATTTTTTTATGGGAAATAAAATTCAAATATTTTACTTAATATTTTTTGTAAGTAAAATATTCTTAAGAAATATTCTCACTCGTACAGAAATTTACACGACCAAAATATATGGATGTATCAACCGGTTAAACGATATTAAGTTTGAATTTCCTAAATAAAATTGAGTTAGAATTTTGAGAAAGTAAAAATATACTTGAAAAAAGAAAATTCATAAAGATTAATCAGCAAACTGGTAAACATTTTACATTTATAACCTGATTAGCGAAAACAATATGCATATAAAGATATACAAGGTGAATATATCAATGGGAAAAAATAACATCTTGGTTTTGAAAAAATATCATAATTTAACTTTTATCGATATATCATCAAAATAAATAAAAATATAGAAACGCGATGTTATTAGGTATAATCCAAATAGATTACAGCACACATTCTTAATTAAATATGATAAAGAATAGCCTCTAAAAAAATATGATAAATATGTTGTATTTGTGATATCACTTGTTGTGGTTATTGGGAGAATTCGAGGTGTCATAACGGGTCTTTTTTTTTATAGACTCATACTTCGATTTCTAACAATCTTTCCCTCAAGTGAGAGTCCTCATTATATGAGCCCGTCACCATCAAGTCGGTACGAACCTTCGACTCTGATACCAGTAGGTTTATGAGTCTTCTTTCTTATATATTGTTTAACTTTCTCATTGTTATTCAATGTAAGACTTAGACTCACATTTGGATTCCAAACAAAATATTCTATAAAATATTGAAAGTGTAGGTAAGTTTATAATAACATCAAGAAATATTATTTTGATCAATATTTTGAACCTTCTAGCACCGATATCTATTCAAATTTGATATGGGTATAAATTTTATGACAAATTATACACCATCTCCAACTTGAAACAATTTAGCAAAGAAATAAACAAAACACATCATATTTGATTATTAATGAGAATCTAGTTAAGTTTTAATATAAAACGAAAATACATGATAATGAAAGTGTAAGCAGTATCGTCATAATTGGATGGCGTTGTTGTAGTTAGACGCATTAGGAAGTAGCAAGAATATTGTGTGAGTTGAGTGTGCATTCATGGAGATTAGTTATCTCATAATTTCTTGGAGAGACACATGAAGATGGAGACATGACAACTAGAACAAGAACAAGTAAAAGAAGGAAACATGTCACTGTTTAGTGCTGGAATGTAGTTTTGTCTTGGGTTGGAGTGGGAGGAGGTTAGTTAGCAACCATTAAACGTAGGAGCCAAAAAGGGTCAAAAAGAGAGGGTTTGTTTTGTTAAGTTAAGAAATACCAGAAACTTAGAAAGTTCTCTTCTCTTCTTTTCTTCTTCCTTTTTTTTTGCCAATAATTTTTGTGTGCATTATTCTAATTTTAAATTAAATATTTCAAATATGAAAAATTATTTTAAATTCAATTTATCCTAATTTGTGTAATTTAGATAAAAAATTATAATAAAAGAATTTGTGTAGATTTGATATTGTTGGAATAAAAGAAATAAAAAAATTGAAATGGGTCGAGTGGTGTTCTTGGGCCTGTCTGCGCTGAGCTTCTTTCTGGCTGCCTTCAACGTTGATTAATAGTCACGTGGGCAGCCGCAGACGCACTCTCTTCTCTTCATTGTTGCTAAATTAATAGTCACGTGCCTTATTTATCATATTCATATCCAGTCTTAATAGAACATTCTACTAGAACATTCTACAGCTATTTCTTTAGGCTAGCAATATACTATTTTTAAGCTATAAATATTTTATATATAAAAATGTTAACTATATACTAAATTTGTTTCAGTTATACTAATTACTAACTACTACTATTGTATGAGAAAAAAAATTATGTATATATTAAAATATATTATTATAATTCTTACTGACTCTGTTGTACTTCAGTTTGACTCTATGTTGGACTTTTCAAAAATTATTCAAACATGATTACCTTAAAATTAGCGAAAAGATTATAAAAATAATTAAATAAAACATGTGAGAAATATAAGATAGTGGTTTTGTTTCGTTTAAAGTTCATTAGCCTTCGTAGACTAGACTAGTTGAACATTCTCTGTCTCTAAATTTAAAATCCTAATAGTCTTTATGTCTGTAATCGAGCATTTGTTTCTCGATTGTCTCGTAAGCGATTACGCACATTTAATTAATTATAAATTGATTTCTGTATGAAATAACTTTTGAATGGGTATGTATGACTCATTTGTAGATGTCACTACTTAAACTCTAATTCCAACCAAACTTTATCTATTCAGAAATTATAATTCTAATCGCTATATCCATCAATTAGGAGCGTTGATTAATCAATTCAACCCAATGCAAATTGTGGTAACAGAATTTCGCAAAAAGATAACTGAATAAATTATAGAAAGTTTCCAATCTTTTCAGATTCATGCATTGGTAAGTTGATAGTACAGGTTAAGTTGTGACACAATGTGAATCAACTTAAGTTCATGATTTAAAAAATAATTAAGTATTATACATTAATATTAACTTTAAATTAATAAAAGGTGTGTCTTGTAGTGACAAAAATAAAGTTTGATTCTGTAATAAAAGGTTTGTTTTGTAGTTTTTTTTTCTGCTGTTAATATGGGGTGCAGGAAGGAAAAACCTTAAATAAAACGTATTTGGCCCAGTGTCAAACCCAGTCCGGTTCATGCTAAGCGTTACTGGGCTGACAAAGCCTAAAGAGAAATGTGCTACGTGACGCTATTGGACAAACCAAAGTAGGGTCTTGCTATTCCCACCACTTTTCTCTTCCCCATACTTTTTCAAACAAGAGTGAAAACTCAGTCTACACCTCTTTCATTTCCTACACCCCCTTTCCCTTGTTGCACTCCCTTTTTTCATTTTTCACACCCTTTTCGCCCTTCACTAACTTTCTTTCAGGGACGGATCCACTGAGGCCTTTGGTGCCTCAGTCCCCAAGCATTTTTGTAATTTTAATTTTTAATATTACTATAATTAGAATATTTATTTAAATTTGTGCGGGTATGAAAATAATATCGCAATTTTAATTTATGTTATTTTTGACCAATAATTTATTCTCTTTTTATAATATTCATGAATTTTTTTCTTCTTTATAGTGTTTATGGAGGAGATTATTTCGTCATTCTCTCCGTGTACTTAGATAAAATGTTAAATTTTTTTATTAATTTTTTTCGTTTATAATTTGAGGTTACATTATAAAGGTTAAAAATGAGTGTATTTGTAATCAACTAACTTTAATTTGACCATAGTTATTTAACGATTAAAAACTGTTTATTTTGCCATCAGAATAGACTTGAAAATATTATACAAACGATTATCAACTTAACTTTTAACCCGCACGAATAAATCTTGTTTCTTTGTGTCACTATTCTTCGTTTATTATATTCTCAATTATCATTACAGTTTTAGGGTGTAAGATGTTTTTGGGTAGTTAATTAGCATGTTATTATACAAATCACAGAAAAACAAATTGAATATCGTATTACATCATAGATATACCAAAAATTGCTTTCACAACCTTATTTTTCTTACTTATTTACTATATAAAGCAATTTTAATTCAAAGATGGTTAGATATCATTGCTATAAAAACTTATTGCTATCATAGCTTTTTCTTAACACAATTATTATGACCCTTTTAGAAAATATAATCTTTTTAATACCAATTTGTATTATGAAGTCATGATTAGTGGCATGTGGAAATAAAAATTGTATTCATCGGAATACCCAAAATGAACTAGAATGCATGGTGCAGGGCTCAATGCCCATGTGGGAAGTTTGTACCTGTTCTGAAGTAAAATACTATTAATTTACTCCAAACCAAAAACCAAAGTATATATTATCCTATTATATAATGTACCAAAACCAGTAAACCACCATGCAATTAAATTATCTATAGTGAATTTGGATCCAAATATATTTGAATCATTTCACTGCTTAGCATTTTGAATTCAAATTATGATCCATTTCAAGCACTCATGTCACTGGATTCCAATCTGGAAGATATGCAAGGTGTGAAACCAAAATCAGCACACAATAAATGAAAACATGGCATTAATCCATATGATTTGCCTCTACTCATTCTCCATTGATTACACATGGTAAGGGAATAAAACATAAAGCAATGGATTGAGACACATGGCATTAATTGCTCTCACATGTGGTGGGACTTTGCTAGTGTGACACCTTCCTTCCACCATCAAATGCTCTCTTTCTCTTTCATAGCAAACTTAGTGGGGGTTCTGTTTACCAGGTTGCTTATCCTTTCCCACAGATCATGTATCTTTCATTCATTGCTTCACTCTGCCAAGGACTTAGGTTATCCTTTTTTGGACTAGATATCCTATATTTTTCCAAGATTAAAAATATATAAGGATAATTATTATTATACCCTACAAATCAAAGTTTTGAGATTCTATTACATTTAAATCAAGAAGTTTAAGATGTATTACAAATTATCTTACTGGTTTTTATTAAACCCATCAACATATTCATTATTGAATCATCATAGTATATTTACATAAGATGGTACATGTTAAAAGTATATATAACCCTTGTCTTACAAGTTGCTTTAACATGATCAAATTAAACCTAATTAATCTCAAAAAAGTCTTAAAAGTTAGTTTATCTTCTTTGTTTAAAAGTAAAGAACATCTCTAATTTGAAATTTAAATGTCCCAGATAAAGTTTGTCCATTTTTTCATCATTTTTTTTCATTTGTACATGGGTCACATCTTGTGCCAAACCCATCATAATCATTAGTCACTGTACAGAAATATAGTGGCAGTTTCTCCTTTCCCTCTTATGGAAGAAAATAGCAGGACCCTATGCTTGTGCATGAGGGTGGACAATCAAACTCATATTTTCTGTCTCCATCAACGCATTACTATGAGTCATTAACCCTGAAAATGTCCTCAAATCTTGTTCCATATCAACTTCTTCTTGACAAGGAAAATCTTGGTTGTTCTAGGGTTTGTGGTTTCAGCATTGTGGAAGTTTACACCAACCACATGTCCCCTTATGCTAATGACTCTATGCCCCCACCTCCCTCAAATCTCCACTTGCCCAAACAAATAAGTGCTTATATTATACATGTTAGTAAGAATTGAAATTGCATGCATATATGGCCATTGGTAGTGGCAGTGGAGTCCCTCCCTACTTCTAGAATATAGTTTCTCCTCCACATCTTCAACAATTACTGTAACACATTTTGCTTATTTATTTGCTTGTAATGGAGAAACTTTTGTTTTAATTTACCCTTTTAAGTTTCATAACCGAATGATGATAAGAGAAAAAGGGTGTTTTGATTCTGTGCACTCATATGCTATGGATATGATAACTATTTTTTTTAACATATGTAACTTTAGTTAGCAAGTCAAATGTGGTAGATGTGTCTGTTATGATTACTTTCTGGTGTAAAATGTCGTAGATTCCCATAATGATGATTCTCTCAAAACAGGTGAAATAATATTACTAATTACCAAATAATAAGATAAAGTATGTAGCTGTGTATAACTCACGTAGTAGTTGATGGCCTCAAAGATAAACATAAAAACATTATTTGAGATGATAGAGTTGGAGTAAGCTTAAGTTCAAAATAATGGGGAAGGAATTTAATCATGTTGGCATTGTTTTAAGATGGAAATTTAATATTGTGAAAAACTACAGTGCTACAGATAAAAAATATTAAGTGAAAAGAAAAGAAAAAATATGCCTACATGCGAATCACTTAATTAACCAAAAGAAGAAGAAAAAAACTTATAAGTTTTTTATGAGTTTTTAGGTTGTTTTGGGTCACAAAAAGTTTGGAAACCTTTGATAAAAAAAATAATAAAATGAAGTTTCAAAGGGAACCAATAAAGGAAGGTGGTACAGGGCCAAGATGATCCTTTTTCCCCACATGAAATACGTTATTATTTTTTGTTAAAAAAAGTAAATATAGTTTGGTTTAGAAAAAAAAAAACAAATACTTATTTTAGAGGTGAGTACAGAAAGATTTTTTAATTGTATATTAAATTGCTTTTTTAAAGTGTAAACGTGGACATATTTCTCATCATTTTGCAAGTTTCTCATCCCCAAATAAATTATATTTTTACAAAAAAGTTATATTTTTTAACTATCTTAAATTTATTTAATTTTAAAGTAATTCTAGACATTAAAGATGTGTTGTCATTGATAAATCTATTCCCTAAATCATGTAATAATAATCAAACATGGGGTATGATTAAATTTACTCGTATTTTTAAGACTTTAGCAATGAAATCATAATTAACAATATTTTTACTTTTAATCGGATCATATTAATTTTTAATATTTCAAGAGGTACAAATGACTGAATTAATTTAACACTTTGGGGATATGTTGGACAGCAAATTAATTTTCTTTGTATTTACTAGTAACTTGCAGTGATTTTTGAGTCTTTATTTTAAATAGCACTTCAGTTTTAACTAGTAGTATTTTTATTTACCAAATGATATATGAAAATTTTTGTTATTGTCTTTAAATATTTTCTAGATTACATATTTCATTTTAATCATTGTACTTGTTACATTGTTTATCATATTATTTTAGAATTATATTTTTAAGGTATTGATAATCAACTATCTGAAAGCAATAACATGCATTGGTATTTAAAGGGAAGATGGTTCTGGTATTTTAATTATACCTATTTAAGTATATATTATTTTTTATTGTAAATATGGTTAAAAATAATTTAACATGTAATATACAAGATTAATAATGTATATAACGATTCTAGTTACATCCTTTAACTTACTATCTTATACAATAAATATATAATCAAACTTATACTTAAATATACACAAAGAGGTATTTGCATAATATCTCTTTTTATAGAAAATTTTAAAATATATACATATATCATAAATTAAACATCCAAAAAAAAAAAGAGCTTCATTTGTTTATTGGATAGTTCCATCACATGCACCATCCTTTGGTGATCATCACATATCTTAAAACAAAAATATATTACAATTAAAAAAGGTAAGTAAGCTAGAGATTTTTTAAAAGGTTATTTACATAAATTTAAATTTTTCTTCTATAGTATTAAACAATCAAGAGTCTATAAATCACTCATAATCAAATTTCTTTATGTTAAAATATACTGACTTATTTACGTATATTGACACCTAATTCTACTTTCAAAATATTCATGTATTAAATTAGACTTAAAGGTCTACATTGTCATACGATTTCCAACTGTGAAATCCATATAGTCCCACGTACATAAGGATCAATCGTCCTCGTATGACAAGGTTAATTCGTATGACATTTTCTATTGGTTATTTTTCAAAAATCGTAACCATTTATATGAATCTCATTCGACTCTCACTACTTGACAATCTTCATCTATTTAATTCCAATATATGAGTAGAGTTAGAATATCTCCATAATGATTAAATCTCTATACACACATCTTAAAATCCTAAAAATCTCAATACAATATTTTTTTCTTAAAAATATTATGTCTTGATCACAATTTCACATATTTCAAAATCATATAAGTTATATCATACATCATACCATTATTGAAGATTTTGAAGATAAACATTCAAAATATATATATATATATATATATATATATATATATATATATATATATATATATATATATATATAAACATTCATCTTAAATAAACAAAATTCGTTAACAATGACTAAAAGAATTAAAACAAAGTAAGGTATTTTTAGCTTGAGCAAAAATAACCTTGTTTAAAAAAAAAATTCTATGCTTGGGTAAAATTGAGACTGATATCAGATTCAATTTCAATACTAATTTTGCTTGAGAAGAAAGAAACCTAACATTAATTTCAGTTTTAGTATTATTTTCACTTAATACACCTGAGATCAAAGGTAAATTTTTCTTATTACTATTATTGTTTGAGCTAAATTTTATTGTTTAAACAAAATTATCAATTTTTTTTTTACAAAACTAACTACTTTTTTAAGCTTTTATCCAACAATCAATATTCAAATTTATGTACAAATATATGTCTAATATATTATTTATACTAACTATTTTAGAGAATAGTTTACCAAATATTTATAATTAAAAAAATTTATCACTTTTGAAATTTGAACCTTAGACTTTTTTTTTTACAGAATATTAGGCCAAAACTTGTACAAAATCCTCTTTAATCAAAACATTTAAAAATCTGTAAAATATTTAAAAATCAATTAAATATTATAACTTTTTGCTCGATATTGTTATTATATTAAAATTTTGGTCTGCAATACAATTATACATTTATTTAATTTTTAGATATTGAGCATCTTAATAAAGTAGTCCTCAAAGTTCATTAAAGGATAAGTTTATTTTATTTAGAAAATTTATTGTTAAATATACTTTTATCTATCGTGGATGTCATAATAGGTTTTAAAAATAAACTTATATAAATAAGCTAGACTCTTATAAAATATAACCAAAACTTCTTTTTATCCATGTTTCAAGTGTTAAATAGTAGAAGTTTTGAGGTAAATTATGTTTGCTATCTTGTAAAAGTTTTAAAATACTAAACACATTTATGTTTTGTATTATGTTTTAAAAAAATTAGACATATTTTTTAAGTTTTTCTAAATTTTAAATGTAATTTTTTATTCTTTGCAAATAAGAATGATAAATAAAAAAATTACACAATCTTTATATGATTAATTATTTTTTAAAATTAAGTCAGTTTTAATAATAAAATTTACGAGTTAAAACCATTATTTACATAATCTTTTCTTCTATCATTATTACTAACAAAATCTAAAAAAAATACGTGTAAGTTTTAAAATGACAAAAATAATACAATTTTTCTTAAACATATTTAGTATATTTCAAACTTTACGTGACCGTTCCTTTAATTTTTATAGTGTATAGTTTTTTTACATATTATTTTTCCTTTTTTCAGTATTAGTAAATTAGCATATTTTAGAATATCTATTACGTATATATAAAAAAATTAATATAGAATAAACTTTTAACTAAGACAGTGAACCTGTAAAAAGGTCATGTATCAAACTTTCAAAAAAAGATATACAAATATTAAATTATACTTAAACTTTGAATTTTAAAATAAACTGACCTGTTTAAGAAAATTGTATTTAAATAAACCTATTTCCACTCCTAATTACAAATTAACTTCTAACCTTTCAATTTTTTAAGTAGACCATGCCTATTAATAGTTGGACTTCTGATATACAATCCCTCAAACTTATTATAAGTTATATCCCATATCTTTTTAATTAATTAATTAATTAATTCACCACTGAACAATGTACCAAAATAAATAAACTAATTAAGAATAAATAAGAATGATACTCTCTCATCTCACTCAACCAAACGGGTGGCGACATGCATGATGCATGCATTCATGTCATGACCCATGTCACGACCCATGACATGACCCCACACGCTATTCAATACCACGTGCCACCCACGTTTTCGATTCCCAACGCGCCTTCTACCTATTATAGCCTGCGCTCATGTGCTCCACTGCCGCCACGTCACCCAATCAGCACCGTTAAATCGTTGACGGTCAAACTGTTTCTCGCCGTTCGATCTCTAACTTAGGATTCTGATGCTGTCGAAACCGTTAAGATTTGCTGTCGTGTTTTTCCTAAAAGGGTGGGGTCCGCAGAAGAAAAATCGTGTGAGCTGCAGAACTGTATCAGCCGCACATCGCCGTCTATTTGATAATACATTTTTATTAAACAATTCAGAATTCTTTATTAATGAGTTTAACATAAAAATTTTATTTTTATGTTATTAATATTTTAAAAATCGTTATATTCCATTTGAAGAATGACTATTATCACGACACGTGGTCGAATAGAGGCTAAGAATAACACACTCTCTGCTATGCTTACCACAATGGGGAACTTAGTACTTAAATTAGACATTATATAAAGCTGCAACTAAGTACCAGAGATTCTCACACACAAAATGTAACCATGTTCGTATTTTATTGATTTATATATACACATATAATAAAAGATTATTTTCAAGTTAACTAAACTATAATATAAATAACAAAGTGTGTGCAAACTAAGAGGTACGAATTTGAGTATTAGAGTTGTTACTCATGTAATTCGAGCATGGAAATAAGTTTTATACTACATTGTCTATTATTATTCCTAATTCTTCAAAGAGACCTTACACAATTTCAAGCAAAGGTATTTTTGATATACTTATTTTTGTAAATTAAGTGGAAGTTGAAGTCTTTGTTAGAATTCGTCAATATGATTCTTTAATATCTTTTTTTCTTTTAATATATTTTCTATTTTTGTTAAATAAAATTATAGTGGTTTCTTTGTTAGCGTCAATACCATGACTATAATAAATTGAAATGTGATACATATGTGGCATTTTAAACTTAGGTGGATATTAGTTAATTTTTATAGTTATTTATTAAAACAAAAAATATATTATTTTGTAGATATTGAAGATATAATATTTGGATAAATAGGATTTTTTTATTGGTTGAACGTTTATAAAATTTAGGAACAAAATTTTTGTAGTGTAGTGGTGGTGGGTGGTGATTGTTCTTGTGGTTTTCTCTTTCTTGGTTCATGTGGTTGGTTGGATTTTCATTCGGTTTCTAAAATTAGTATCATTTTTTTGTAATTTTTTTATTGTTGTTGTGATGTTTTGATTGAGGACTTTATAGTAGGATTAAAATATTTTTTTTTATGAGATTTTGATTGTTTTATTTATGCATAGTTAAAAGAACCTACACCAAAGCGATTTGTGAAAAATCCCTTCTTCTTTCTTATGGGTGGAATTTATGTTAAGTGTTTTTGGGTAGTCTTAGCAACAAGTTTTCCTCTTCTTTTTTAAAAGAAAATACCAATTCAAGTTCATGGTTCATCAAGCTTGATGTAGACCAAGATTTCAATAAGTGATATGCGATTTCAATGGTAAGGTCGAACTTTTAGAATTTGTAGTGTCATTACAATTGTCGTTTATTTTTTTTATAATTATAACTGCAATGGTGGTTGTTTCTGTTTAAAATTTTTGTACAATTTTCCATAATCATTTTTTAAATCCCATTAGATGTCAAAAATGAATCATACAAATAAAATTGTGAAAAAGTTACTTTTGCAATTTGGATTCACATGTTTTTTTTTTTTTTTTAAT
>Ga0209700_106627_pt1 | contig 17618 bp, 8 predicted proteins | sample SiratroredBW_FD_187528 | JGI IMG/M metagenome (GOLD analysis project Ga0209700, IMG submission 187528) | Root nodule microbial communities of legume samples collected from California, USA - Siratro red BW (SPAdes) (version 2) | ecosystem: Host-associated > Plants > Roots > Nodule | place: USA...
CAAAAGGGAAGAATGAAAAAAAAAAAAAATGAAGCAATTAACAATTGTACGAAGGAAATGACAATGGAAGAAACTAAGAAAAGTGAAATGCAAGATTATTGATATGATAATGTTGTGTCATCTGTGTCCTTGTTCTTCCTTGTTTATTAAGCAAATTTTGCTACATTCAACTGGGCCAGGTATTGGTTAATTTACAGGTCCAAGTGGAGTCTTACAACTAGAGGGCGAAAATATCAACAAAGACTCATGTTGAAAGCCTTAGTTTTCTTGTTCTGTATAGCTAAAAAAAGTGAGTGAACGCTTTTGTAAATGGACCTCAGATTTTTTAGTGGCTGGGGCAATATGTGTTGTTATGTTGATAGGGTTTTTCAACCCAAATTTGGGAACACAATGATGAAAATCTGGGACATCAAAATGATAGTCATGGACTTAACTTTTGCTCGCGCACATGATGCAAGTGAGAAAGGTTTGGTTAGTGCGCATAATTCAAGTTGAAACTTCCAACCACCAATCATCAGATTAATACAATCTATGTCAGACCTACACCTCTCAGAACAAGTAAGTTCGACCACAATTTAGGAAAGTACATTTATTTATTAAATTTAATTTAAATACATTAACAATATAAAGAAACTTTTAGAGTACTGTGCAATTTAAAACTGTAATATATGATACAATTATTTTGATTTTTAGAATAACTATCCTAAAGTTACATTTATTAGTTAACACTATAGTCTATAAAAATTAAACTCACTGAAGGGTATTAACTTCATATTTTTGCTAGCAGTGTTGTGGTTAACAATTCCTTGTATGTTAGTTTGTATATGTTACTCATTGAGAAAGTACAGTAATAAACACTAATAAGAAATATTATATTTATTCAGTGAAATTATTCAAGAATTATTTATTCATTCATGTCAATATTATCTTCCCCTTCCTATATCTTTTTCCGAGTTATTGCATATGTTGGGTGTGATAATAATTTCTTAGAAAAATATTATGTATTTAGTTGAGGCGGGATTCTTTCCTTAAGACTATAATGTACATTTTAACACTGTGCATATGACCTTTTAAATACTCGGATTCGAATTCAGAGTTTGCTATAATTATTGGATATAGTGAAACTAAATATAATTCTTCGTTACTCAATGATTAAATAATTGAGTATTATATATAGAATTAAATGTATTTAAATATTATTTAATAAATTAAATACATTTTCTAATTTTTAATTTTATTATTAGAATCTATAAATACATATCTAAAAAAATATTTCCTCAAATTTTCATTGATTCACTATTATTGTCCCTTTAAGTTTTATTAATTTAAATATTAGAAAATCTTCTACATGGTATCTTTCCTTCAATTCTTAATAATTCAATTGGAATTAATATTAAGGAGTTTACAAGTTCGGAAACGAAACTTTCTTCCCTTCACACTTTGTTTAGCAATAATCTATTTTATAATAAGAACATTTGAATCTCCAATGTTGACAACTTTCGTACCAAAGACTGTGACTGGAGAGAATTAAAAAAATGAAAAAGAAATAGAAGACAAAGTAAGGCGTGAATAGAGAATAGAGAATGCAAACAAATAAGAAAAAGAAAATTTATTGAAAATAACAAATAAAAAAACTTAAAAAAACTTGAGTGAAATATCAAAGAAAGTGTAAGAGCTAAAAGATGGAAGAAAATCCTTTAGATAAAAGGACATTTAATGCCTTTAATTTGAAATGACATTTTTGTTTTTTTAAAGCATCCTTTCCGAGAATTACACATTTGGATAAAACACCTAAATATACATTCACAAATTCGTAGAGATGAACATTCAAATGGTAGTAAAATGTTAGTTTTAGTAAAGCGATCTTAATATAATCATAATAAGTTGATCGCATAAAACTTATCCATTTTCTAAATAGAAAACTAATTGTCCACTTATTAAAAATAAGCAACTGCTCACCTATATTTCGAGTTTGGTGAATTTGTATATTTATCCATCTTTGAAATATTTAAATTTAAAGTTTTTAATCCTTAAAAATATTAAAATATTAAAAGTAATATAGTTATTTGTTACTCAATGATTCAGTAGTTGAGTATTAAACTTGGAACCAAAATTTAATATTAAAGTATTATTCAATAAACTAATTGAATATATCTTCTGTTTTTACTCAAACTTCTATTCATTCATTCAATAAGTTGTTATTGATTTGAATGTTACCAAATCTTCCTTTAGACAAATTTCTTTTTGCTGCTTGACAATTCAGTTGAAACTTATAATAAACAAAAATTTAGAAACCAATTTCTGATTAAAAGAAACACAATCAAACTACAAATTTAAATATATATCCTTTTTAAATAGTTTGTATATCGTAATAACAACTGCATATGTTAATATACTCTATTTTTTCTATAAATATATTAAGAAGATATACTCTTAGTGGTAACATTTGTTCTCATATATATATATATATGGGTCATTGAAGATGTGTGATTGGTGACGTCTCCTTAGAAATGTTCCATTTTGGAATATTTTCAAATTTATCACTGCCAAAAGTATTATGATTGAATTGAGAGATAGTGGCAACATTCATCTACCTTATCTCTCAAGAAAAGGAAATATCTTTCCAACTCACCGACCATGTCTACATATTTGACCTAAAGACAAACTTCTTAAATGAAAGTATGATAAAAATTACACTTGAAACTACTTCACAATGTTGATGGTGACATTCTTTTCAGTTCAAGCCACAAACAAAGTTGTGTAGTCTGAATTCCTCCACCTTGAATACGAGTTGCTACAATTCTTTGACATTTTTCTAACCCTACTGAAATATTTGAACAAAATTCAGTTTACCAGTTCTTCTTGGTATTCCAGGTATATTAGGTATACTGATTTTTATGGTTGGAGCTAAAATTAATTGTGTTTTGTTGGTGAATGACCCAGCTGATTTGAAATAAGAGTTGAATGATGATCCACGCGGCTAATGAAGGATCATGAACTAGAAGTCGGCTTATAGCACAATCAATCAACTGAGGCCTAAGTTTGGTCTCTCACTTTTGCATAGGCTTCAAAAGATTTTATGTTTTAACAAAAATACTGCTAAAATGAGAAGAATAATGGAGAAGAAAGCTCCTCATGACACAGTAAGATGTGAAGATCATGTTGAGATTATTATCACTAATATTTATTTAAGAAATTATTATATAACTTCAAACCACAAACACTTTTATTTAGTTATTACTTTGAAAAGAGTTATTCATCAAGGAAATGCACATTTAAACCCATCTATGTATAGTAAATGTCTTTCCGAATGTACGTATAATTTATAAAATATGATTAATTATTCTAGTTATTATAATTTTACCAGATGAAAATTTTCAAATTATATTAACAAAATTTTGTTTGGGTTAAAATATATTTTATGAAATATTAAATAATAATATAATATATTTGAGTTAAGTTTTGAGGATTTAATCTACAGATTACGTACGTTTTGTGGGGTGAAATTAAAGACTTTAAACTTAATTAATGTCTCTTAATATAAAATATAAAATCACACAAATTATTATTATTATTTAAATATTTCTTTAGTATTTATGTAACCTATTTTCTTCTTCTTTTTTTTTTCTATTCTCTACCAAAGTTTGAAATAACGTGGTGGAAGAAGATGAAAGTAAATTTTATGGCCAAATTAAGCTAAGTTTTCAAAATGTTACTGGTGATTAATTTCCTTAAGGTAATCATATCAACTGATCCATCAAAATATTTTAAAACAAGAGATTGCTTTTACTTTGGGAGAAACAATAAGAAACCTATAGACTTATATAAGTCTATAACTCTATGAAATATAACATTAATTTCAACTCAACCATATATAAAATTTGTCAATCTTTCTTTGCTATATAGGTGCCTGTATATATGATAGTCAAGAAAGACGATTGGCATTGGATTAATTGCTTGAATTGACCTGCGCACTCACATTGTCACAGTCACAGCACTGAATAGTAGTTCATAATTTTTCCACGTTCATGACTATGATTAGTCACTATAACTAAGATAGGAGCATTATAATACCAGAGAAAATATAGCATAACGTTTCAAGCATCACCCCTTTAAGATTTTGAGTTTGCATCGCGCCCTGCTTCTTTGAACTAAGGACAAACTTTTGTTCCATTTCTTTTTCAAAGCCTCAAACGTCACTATGTACGTAACACTTTTTTTAGTTCCTTATATTAAAATCTCCCTTATTTCTAGTAGGTCAAACCAGACAGCTTCCTAGTTTCAAGTGAACATATCCAACTATATATATTTATTTATATTAATTAATTACTTCTTTTGGGCTAGAGCAAAATTATTGACCATTTTATTAACATTGAGAACTAAGCTACTCCTTCGTCACTCTCTGGAATTTGAGTTGTATTGAAGATGGTGTCCATGTCTCCCTTTTCTGTTTTAAGCAGGTAAATCAGAAGAGAATATCATTTCCGTTTTGGAGTATTGGAATTCAATAATTCAGACCATATTCCGTTTTCTTTCCTCTCGATGTGACAGAGACCTTTAAAAGACCACTCATAGTCTCCTATTATCATATTTGAAAATGCATGGTTAATAAAATTCACAATTCTTGTAGGACACCCTTTTTATATTTTGATCATAAAAGTGTGTAAAGGGTATCCATGATTTGCCTCAAAAGGGTGTAAAAAGAAACATATCATGTGTCCATCAAATGGCATTTCTCAAACCAAGTAAACGTTAGATTTTTCATTATTTACCAGCATAAAAAGTGGAATACGTTAATGCAAAAATAAAAACGAAACGTTGTGTAGCTTCACAATGGGTTGATGGTATATATTCGGCTTTTACTTGCCGCTTTCGTATAACTTGCTTTCGGTGACTTTCAAAGCTACCCTTCACTTTCTCCTCATCAGGAAGAAACAAATTAATAAAAAAACGCAAAGCCTGTGAAATGGAAGAGGATTTAGAGAAAGAAGGATTGATTAATAACAAAGTGCAATTGATTTTGCATAAAATTTGTATTTTGATTGAACTTTTTATATCGTTAATATCTCCGATCTTATGGTAGATAAGCTTAGATGTGAAATGTGATAAATTTTAAACACAATACCCTGCGAATAATTCTCTTATGCTTAAGTTAACAGGAACAAAATAATAATAATAAGTAGAAAAGTAAGAGTATTATAAGAGCAGGTTGAAGTGAAGCTCAGGTTAATTTTCTTATTATGCACATACTATTATATAAACTTATATGATTTCTTTTCATGGTATTTTGTTATATAATCAAATAAATATACTTGTTCTAGTCCAAGTCTCTAAGTTTTATCCAAAAATCTTGCATAAAACATGTAAAATTAATTGTCATTTTCCATTTTTCCTCCTTTTTATAATGGTATGGTAATTAAAATTGAGAAAAAAAAAAAATCTCAAAATTGCAGTACATGTCCCTCAATAAGAAGAGTACTTTCTCTCCATGTAATCCCCAAATAATTTACTATAAAGCCTTAGTATTTAAATAGATCTAATACCTATGGTGTTACATCCATCTCAAAATATGATGCTAATTAAGAGACAAAGTAAAAATAGTCAAAACACTGACGACACAACAATCTTTATATTTATATAATTCACATCGATTCAATACCTAATATGATACATAGTCACATAATTTCAAACATATTATATGAAGAGACTAAATAAAAGTAAACCAAACACCCAAAATATAATGATTTTTACATCTATATAATTTAGATTGGTATAACACCAATGACATTATATGATTATACTCATAATCCAATAGTATTAATATGATTGAAAAAATTTATGTGAAGTAAGAATTAAAACCTATGTAATTCAATATGGATTAATCGATCAATAAAAGTAAGATAAAATAATCATACTAGTGATATGAGTACGAATTAATAGGATGATTTCAAGAATCCATACTATTAATTTGTCTAAAGGTGGCTATGAGCATAAATTACTCTTAATGATGAGGAGAAAGAAATACTTAACCATCATTATTAGTTCACAAATAAAAAAAAACTATCATATATAGAAGTGAAGTAAATTAAATGAAAGTAAATAAATCTCATTTTACATTTAATACAATTACATCTTTATATAAAAAAAATGAAATTACTCATGTGACAAAATTTGATTTTTATGTGTTCACCTCATTAAAATATTTTTCAAATTTATATTATAAATTGTAAATAAATTAAAGAAAAATTGTAACCCTAATAAATGATTTAGAAGAGAGTGAAGATTCTTTAATTTTATTAAAAAAAGAAGTTTGTTTATATCTTACTGCCGGGCTTAAAATGTTCTTACCGAAAAATTAAACCTTTTTTTGAAATGAGTTCTTTTGGAATTAATTTTTTTTAATTTTTGATTGAATCAAAATATGAACCATGATAATGATTGAACACAATATATTAAATTAAATGAAGATTAACATAAAATAAGAATTAATAAAACAAAATATTAATATTGAAATACAATATATTAAATGAAGATTAACATAAAATAAGAATTAATAAAATAAAACATTAATATTGAAATAATAGACTTGTACTATACGGCCAATCAAGAACACGAACTTCATCAGTTGTTTTCAGTCACCCAGGACGATATGTTGTTGGACCATCTCCATATACTATACATGTCACTCAGGTTGATATGTTGTCGGTCGTTCCCTCGTGTGAGCCTTTTTATATTATTTACTTTGGGAGACAAGTACTTAATCTGACAAAGGAATAACTTTCAATAAATTTACATTTTCTTTTGTGACAAAAGATTGAGTAAATCTTACACTTTCCTCTGACAGAGAATAAAGAATGATAATTATATATCTACTAGAGAAAATCTTACATCTTTTCTCTGACATAAAATAAATAATCATTAAATGTGTTGTTATAAATAGTAAATAATAATAGGAGAAAAATGTATATTCATTCTAATCTAAGTCACATCAAACATCTGATAACCTTAATATTGACTTAAGCATTATCTTCTGCAGGTACATTCTCTCTTTGTTCCACACATTAAAAAAAAGAGATTGATTAATGAGCCATTAGAGTTGATATCTTGAATGTATTATTGTTGTTACCTAGTTTCGGTAAGAACAAAAATATTATATAAATTTTTGTCTTTTAATATCATTGGTTACGATATTATATAAACTCATTTTTTTTAATGAGTGATATCTTTTATGATATTAAAATTATGTTAAATTATTTTCATAATCTAATAATATAATTGAGATAAAAGTTGACGAGTTAAAAGATATATGTTTCTATTTATATAACTTATAAATATAGGAAAGATAGTAGTTGATGTTGGTGAACTTTATCCCTTTTAATAAACTAATGCACCTTTTATCCAAAGAGGGTCATGTGATGTGTCTTGTAGTAAGTGAGTAAAACTCGCAGGGAATAATATTCAAATTTAGATTTCTAATAAAGCAATCCCTAGGGAGACGATGCTGGAGGAACTACTTCCGAAATTACAATTTTGTAAACCAAACCGATGGAAAGTACTGTTTCAAAGCTACATTAGAACAAAGTACTGCTTTGAAGTTTAATTATTTAATCATGGTCGAATTGTAGTTAAATTAATATTATTAAAATGATAATAATAGTAATACTAATTAATAATATATTCAGATTTTTAGGGGTTCTAGTCAAGATAATTCAAAATTGATTGAGTTTCTGTGATCTTATAAGGTCAAGAGAACTTAACCAATATTATTAAAGTGTATTTTCGTTAACTAATTTCAAGTGTCATGACTAAATATTTTCATGATTTTAACTTAAAATTTCAAGTAATTTATTTAATTTCTTTCCTAATAATTAGGCTAATATTAGATCAGACTAACTTTTTATATATAATTTTCTGGTGTGAAGTCTAGAGGAGTAAATAGTTATATAAACTATTAAGATTAGTTAAATTTTCTTTTAATATGAGATCATACTAATTATATATACGCAGGCTTTTAGTGTCGAGCCTAAAAAACATAGAGGTTTAACATTTGAATTATGTTTTGAATGTATCTTTTGATATTTTGACTTTGTATGACTTAATGTTCTTATTTGAATTAAAATATTTTTACTAAAATATTGCTATGGATCTATATTTATGACGTGGAACTTCATTTAGATGAAATAAATACTTGTTTTTATTTTTATCTTTTATTACTTTAATCTTATTGATCATATCTTCTACTTTAGCTAACATTTACTCAAGTTTAATAGTATATAAAAATCATAAATACTTATTTTTTTTTAAGAATTTGACAAACCACATTGATGACATTCAATGATATATTCATTAAAACAATCTTATACTTATCATGGCCTTAATATATTTTTTTAAGTAAAAATAACATATTTAAGTAAGTTTTTTTTAAAAATAATTATTTTTTGAGAAAAAAAATCTTTTTTAAACGATCTATACAGAATTTGAGAAAAAAAAAATTCTCTCTTAACCTTTCAAGATACTTTTTAATAATAAAATTATCATAATTTCAAGTTCTAAAACGAATAATACCTTCTATGTGAGTGATATTATCTCAACATATTTGATATAGTGTTGAACATTATGGAAGAGACAATCATGTATGAAACAATATTTGATGATCTAATAAGGTGAAAGGAGATTGTTCTCTTAAAAAAGTAATTAACTTTTTCAATAAAAAAAAAGTAAATAAATATTTCCACTAAATTTATTGTGAATGTTAAAATGTTCTAAATAAAAGTATATGTTTAAAACATTAAAAAAATTTGTATAAATTTATCCAGAGTGAAAATTACATTTTATAAGCTTCAATTAATTGATTTAGTATTATTTATCCTTAAAACTTGTATGTTCCATAACGGTACAACAAGTATATATTATTGTGATTTTTGACTTAAAATTTAGATTATTTTATTAAATTTTTCTATAAGTAAGTAATATGTCATATACCAGTTACATTTCCTTGTAAGAGGGATCCGAATAATTACTAATACAAAGCTAAAACAAAATTTTATATTTTTTATATTTAAAAGTACATAAAAAAAACTTAAATAAAAATATACTTAAATTTTTTTATAAGCAAAATATAATTTTTAATATTTTAGATTTATCAACCGAAAATTCAATTCACAACCTATTATTTCTTTTCTTCCACCTCTATCACTAAATATATCAAAATATTTAAGTCTAAATTTTAACAATTAACAAATAACAGTGCTCAATATAAAAATTACTTCTACAAGAAATAATAAAAATAGTTAATACCAATACACAACCTTAGTTGGAGAACAATACAAATCATATTTATATGTTTTCATCATGGATTTGATAGTGTATGAGACTCATTAAGTTCAAAAGAAAATACTCAATTAATCTCAATATTTCATACAAATTGTATTTCCCTTTTCAAAAATTATCTTTCTTCCAACAATATATGTTTATCAAATCTTGCTTATGCTACTTAAGTCTCCGTTAACATCACGGATTCGTTGAGAATGCAGAGAAAAAAAAAATCTAGTTGCCCTCACTCCTTTGGACAACTTCATCATTAACTCATCCTCTTGTAAAACGAAAAACCTGTTCACGTTATAATAATTAATGAGTTTTGATTAAATTTGAAGCAAACCAAAAGAATCTCAAAGTTAGTTCTTCTATAATTATGTTCTTTGTAAAGTCTGGCAATGAACGCCTATTCAGCAATCATAGTTTGCCACATAGTCGCATTAGTTATAAATACTTCCCATATTAATATTAAAAAAATGAATTATTTCTTTCACCATACTATTTTTGTTACAAAATTAAATAAACCAAAAGATGATTGACTTATCCGTTCGAAATTTGGTGGGACTACTAATATCCACCCTAGCTAGTTGTATATGATTATATATTATATTTATATAGCTGCATTATTTTGGTCTTGGGTAAGGTGTATATTTTTAATTAATTCCATTGGTTTTTAAAAAAGAGTATGGAAAGGTAAAGTGGGAACATTAATGGGACAATGACACGAGGGAAATGTTCAAAACGATAATGCATAATGAATGCAAGAACCAGACATGCTTGCTTCCCGCTCAGAATTCTACTTAAAATAGGAATTTGTTTATTTTTAAATATGGAATATATCTGTTAGCAGTTTGAAAAATTTGCAGCAATAGCCAGTTAAATAATGATTTCATTAATGCAAGATTCCAATAATGTAAAATGTATTTTTTCTTATAAGCAAATATAAAAAATATTAAGATGGTAGAAGGAGTATATTTCTAATTCTTTTAGACCATTGAGGTTTGTGCATCTGAGAAAAAAAAATATATCTAATTTTTTTTACTTTAAAAGCCAATGCCAAGAGTGAACTTTGATCAAATTTAAAGTACAGAGATCAAATCGTACTTACCCCGTTGAAAATCATATTATTTCTGTATAGTCAAAGGGATCAAACCACCACATGTTAAATTAAACAAGAAAAGATTTCTTAACTTTTCTCCTAGAAATTTGAACTAACAACCCCTCTAAAAGGAAGTGGAAACAAAGGAGAAATAGAAAAACAAAAATAAATAACTAGTAATTTATAATTTATAAGTTGTTGGATAAGTGGAATTAAGTCCAATATATATAGTTTAAATATTATATTTAGGTTTTAGGTTTGAACATTGTAAATAAAAGAAAAAATTCAAAGAAAAAATTTCACTGAATGATCCAAATTTTTTTTTGTGAAGATTAATCATAAATAAAATTGATAATAATTTAATTACAACAATAACACTAAGAAAAAATAATTAGTCATTTTGGTTATAATTTAAGAAATGGACACAATCAGAAAATGTCCTTAAAATGCATCTTCTCATTATAAAAAAAGTAGATTTTGTTGGATATCTATCCCACATCAGTAGATAAGATAAGGCTAAAACTAGAAAAAAATTAATCACACATTTTATTTTTTAATTTATGTTCTCCCATATTCACTACAATTTTATAGAAAAAAATAAAATCAGGAAGAAACACATTAAATGAGAGATACAACCTTCTAAAATTTGGACTTTTTAAATGAATTTTGATCCATGATAAAAAAATGTATTAACACGTATTACATTAATACAAAATGTATCAATTTAATATGCTATTAATTTTTTTGTGAAAACTTGTTGGAAGAACATCTTTTTCTCTCTGGGGTGATAAGATTTACAATTTGTAGTTTCCATATTCTCCAAGCAATTTGCAAACCTTGCTCAAACATATATTTTATGCAAAATATTGTGAACAGGTTTGAACATAAATACTAATGCTAATAATCTTGTCACTTAAAAATACTTTCTTTAAATTAAAAAGAAGAAAATATTTAGCAAAACTTAAATATAAACATATTAACTATTCTTGTCAAAAGATATATTTCTAGTAATGGAGCTTCCTTGTCAAGTGATTATTTTTTATGCAAGTTTCAAAGAAGAACCTTTGGACAAAATATTTTATGTCAAGTTCCATTATAGCAAAACTTAACTAAAAAAGAAATGTAAACTCAAATTCACATTTCCTTCCTCTAAATGCATGTCTAGATTAATTTAGTCCATGATTTTTTTAAAAGTAATTAAAAAAGTAATTAAAGAAGAAGAATCGTACATTAAATAGTCTTCTATGCTTTTCATTCATTTTATTTGCCTGCTCTCTGCAGCATGTTCTTGGCAGATATATTTTATGGGGATTCTTCAAGAAACTTTGACCGGCAGAAAAGGTTCATGAGCACCCAGTGAACAAAAACCCTCAAAATCTTATTAATCACGCTGTTTGGCAACTGCTCAGAAATTGACCCTGCCTTAGGTGACCAAACCAATAAATATTTACTTATTTAAACCAGATTCCATCAAATTATCATACTCAATGTACTTCTAACTAACGGATAGTGTATCAGTAAGATTAACTTAATATAATTTTGAACTTCATTAAGACATTCTCTTAATAATTATTTTGACAGAACACTTTTGTTAACTATTAAATCAAGAATCAAATATTTCTTATATTTTCAAAAGATATAATATATTTAAGTTTTCAAAACATCAAATATTTCATATATTGTTTTCGAAACTCTCCACTCGTTTTAGTTGCTACTCATACTCAATTGGGTGCATGTTAAGATACTTTTACGAGCATCTACTAAAGTAAAAGTGTACTTCAAAAAGAATAAAATGTAAATATACTATGTTAATTAAAAGTATATATATTTTAATTGTTGATAACAAAATATATATATGCACATGTAAAATAAATTGTGAAATCATTCAATGTTAATTGAGAATTACAATTTTACATTTTATCCTGTTAAATAAAATAAAATTTAAAATTATCAAACTCCAGACATTGGAAAGAATGATGGAGGGGTTATTTATTTTTCCCTCCTTTTCTTCTGGTTGTTGGCAAGTTCTTTTTTTTCCTCGTTATTTGGCAAGTCAAGTGATATTAAAGTTCACCTCAGTAGGGTGTTAATGCCCCGTACTGTGTATCTACCCTTTACTGGCTGGATTTTTTCGAGATGCATGTGAGTGGTTGAACAAGAAAGCTTAAAGAAGGAGATATTTGAATCCAGAGTTAAATAAAATACTAAGAGGAACTATTAACATGAAAATATTTGCCTTTTTAAGGTGAGAAGAGTGCATTTTCCAAGATAAAATTATAATAGTCATTTATTATAATTTAACTATGGACATTGCAATCATTTTTATATTTTCTTATGAATGTGTTTCATTATTCAAAATTAAGAATTGTTAATTTTCTTTTAATTTTTAGAGCATATGAAACACAAATTAATGAAAAGTAAGTCCAAGAAATAAAAGGAATTGAAAAAGGTAAGTTGTATGTTTTTTTATTGACAAAAAGAATTCTTTTTTTAGAATGGAAGAACTTCAGATTGTAGATCCAGCATGCTAGAAAAGTCATACTCTTTTCCCTTTTATATTTTTGTAAAAAAGTGATAAAGATCTTACCCACCACTACATCATGTGCCCACAGTTTAAACAAACTAATAATAATGATAATAATAATAATGGAAAGAGAATTCCTGTCATTGTCCTACATAGGAGAGTGTCACATGGATTCTCAATACAAAAATATGATGCTATTATAGAGTCATCTATTTGTTTCCTTCTCTTGAAATTTTATTCCATCTAGGCAATGGCTGCTTCTCAAAATAATAGTATCTTGATCTAAGTAATGGCGTTTCTGATGAAGATAATAATAATAATATCTTCAACAACATGCAACCAGCTTGACATTAAAACAAGCAGACAGAATTTTCGGTGATGGGTGGTTTTGACCCTTCGTGAGAGTGTTGCTGGCCTAATTGTAGAGTTTCGATCCCAGACTTATCAACATCAACTATTTGCCTATTCGTGTCCCCAACTCTGGCTGTAATACGGGTATGAGCCACACCCATTATTCTCTGTGCATAAGATCCAGTCTTACACCAGCATCTACTTTTTTTACATAATCTTAATTTCGTGTTTGATGAACACCGAAAACCTTAAACACAACTCTTTAACATTGTAATCCTTGGGGGCTGCCTCCTAAACAAGGATCTTAGTAATAGCCGTATAATTACCAAAAAGTTGAACCAATCCTCGAGTTGATCAATTTTAGAATGTCACCTCACAGCCGATAAACAAATATTCTGTAAGACCAAAAAGAGACGATAGGATAAATAGCCTTTTCTGGCAGTATCAAGCATCCCAATGTTTTAAGTTTAACTTCACTTGCTATAGTGCACCCACTCCTTACAGTGAAGCTCCGTAAAATTCCAAAGTGGCGTGTGAAAATAAAAGTAACTGATTAACAAGAAAAAAGTTGAGGAAAATCATCTTTCATTGATATACATGGCTTATATACAAGTTACAGTGTGGTGAAACAAACACTCTCTCTTCAACCTCCAATAAGCTTTTGCTCACCGGGGTGACATCTTCCAAGGACTAAAAATTAGTAAAAATTTACAATTACAATTCCAAACAAAAGCTAACATCTAACTAATTCTCAGACATCAGTAACGCAAAATTTTCCATCCATCCTGTTCTGAACAGCTTTCACAGCAGCAACTCTAGCAGCAGTGGCAGCCTTGCTTGCAGCAATTACTGCTTTGTTAACCTGGTCATCCACTCGTTTAAGGTTTATAGCACTCTCTGCTGTTTTCCTAGCAGCCTGCAATTTATAACACATCAAGGGGTATGAGGAAGAAAGAAACTTTTCTAAAGGAATCACAACAATAAGGCAACCATTCTAGTTAATAATAATTATATGCACATAACAAGTACCTGAACTGCTCGAAGAACAACATCGGATAAGGGTGGTAAAGGTTGCTTGAGGTTGCCAGCATCCCATTCACCACATCTTCTGTCACCGTTTCGAAAAGTGTATGAGCCAATACCTTGCCTACGGCCCTCGTGCCATGCACCCTCATAACAGTGGCCGTTGGCAAAGTGGTATACTCCAAATCCATGTATCTTGTCTCCAAAATACTCTCCAGCATACCTATCACCATTTCTGCAGCACAACAATTCCTCCAAGATAAGATTTTTGAAAACAACATCCAAAATCTCATGTAATATTGTCTACTCTAACCTCCCAAAAGAAACAATGAATGCTAATTAAAGAAGAAAAAAACTTTGCAATGTCACCCATTAGTAGACAAAATCATGCATCATCATCGAACAAGTCGCATGAATCATCAACAAACATACCAATCAATCGGTTATCTCACAACCAATACATCTAAATTATAAACAATAGGCAGTATTAATTTCATCACAAATAAGTGGAACTTGGCAGCAGTTAAAGTTCTACATAGGTTAAAGTAGTAGTGGAACCAAGAAATCAACAACTCAAAAGGAGGGAAGAACAAGCGAGTCCTCCCAAGCAATCCTTAATTACAAATCTAAAGAAAACAGAACTATCGGAGAATCTGGATCTTAGAGCAAAGCAAAGACTGAATCACACCATAGCAATGACACAAATAACACACAATTGAGTGCAAGACATTAAAAACATTAAAAGCATGAAACTGACCTAAAATGATAACAGCCAAGTCCGTGCTTGACCCCATACTTAAACTGACCAATGTAACAGCTAGCATCGGAGCAAGTCTGAAGCCCCACACCATGGCTCTGACCGTTACACCACTCCCCGGAATAAGAGTCCCCCGTGTAGAACCTATAAACCCCATAACCGTGTCTCAACCCCTGTCTATACTGACCCCTATAGCGACTCCCCCTCGCCCAGCTCTCAATTCCGTACCCATCATACCTTCCATCCACCCAATCCCCTTCGTACCTCCCATTCACAAAGTAATGGTACACTCCACTCCCGTTGCTCCTCCCCTTGTGAAACTCCCCCTCGTAGAAGTCTCCATTGCTGTAAAACTCCACCCCTTCCCTCACTATCTTCGCCGCCTTCCTCCCCACCCCGGCCGGCTCTCCGATGAACCACTGCACAGGCCTCGCCGCCACCGCCTTCGAAAACCCCAACCGCTTCACATTCTCCTCCCACGAATGCTTCGCCACGGAAAAGGATCTCTGAATCAGACCCTTGTTCTTGGACACAAAGTAGAGCGCAAGGGCCACAAAAATCAGCGCCAGTAACACGTTCTCCGAGGAAGACACCTCGAGGTAGAAGAAGTAGAACAGGAGCGAACAAGAGCCAAGGAAAAAGACAGCCAGAGCGGAATAGACTGATGACCTGTAGGGTTGGGCCCGAGGGCGCGGTCGGGCCTGGGGTTTCTTGGGCTTGTTGTTCTTGTCGTCGTCAACATCGAGGAGTAACTTTTCCTGTTCCTGCAATTCGTGTTCCTCTTTGGTGATGATGGAAGAGAGGCTGTGGACGGAGGATCGGATTGCCGGGGAAGAACAACTAAGGAGCGAGGAGTGGGTTCTGGTAAGCTTGCTCCCACTCTTCTGATTTTCCATATTGGCGGTCTTCATTCAGATCGACGTTTCCTGTGCCGGGATATTGTTCCCGCCGGCGACATCTACGGGAACCATTGGATTAGAGTGCGGCGAAACACGACGACACGTTACGGCACTGCGAGGAAGGTTCTTGAAAGGGAGAAGGAAAAGGAGTGAGTTGTTGTTCGGAGGGTAGAAATGAAGGGAGCGTGGAGTGGGTGCTGGGTTTGGTGTATTTATGGGGCATTCACAGAGAGGAGTTAGATTCCACTATGGCCGTTGGATGCTCAGATTGTGGGACTCTCTTTTTGGCCGTTCGATCCCGGTCTTGACGGGTAGATATGGTCGTCGGATCGGGATTGATTCGGGTCATGCCTTTTTCGCTTTACTGTACCTGGACGGCACGTGCCGCCACACTTTATTTAATTTTATTTCCATCTGACTCGTTCGCTTCAGGTTAATTTTGGCCCTCTCTTAATCACCCTTCGTTATTCACTTTACATCTGAGGATTATATCCCATACTTCGCGCTCTCTTTGCTCTACCATGTGTACCCTAAACAAAATGTTAAATAATAGTCAATATTCTGTTTTAGGCTCTTTTTAAGTTAAAAGGAAAAGATTTCAAACTTATGTTTTCCTTTATCTGGAATTGTTTGACAAATTTGAAGGAGTAATGTCATGGAGACTCTCTCCACTTTCTTTTTAACATTTTTTTTAATTATTAATTGAAGCATAATGAAACTGTAAATATTTACCATTAAAAAGTAGTAAAAAATATTAAAGATTTAATTAACATTCTTTCTGGCATACTTGCAGGTCAGGTAAACATATATATAAACAGATAGTAATTACATATTATCTGTCATGTTGGAAGAAATCTATTGATTACTTACAAAATATCAGTTTAGAATTTACTTACAAGGTCAGATTTTATGTATACCCAATAATATTTATTAAAAGATTATGATCTCCAAAAGAAATTCCAAAAGTTACTTTCGGAAATATAAATTCAAATAATATATATAATGTTAAAGGATAAAGCTAAATAAAATTGAATTTGAAAACACGAGAAAAGTAAAATTATTTTTTTAAAAAATGAATCCAAATAAGATACACTCTAAAATATTAGATTATATCAAATTAGTTTTCCTAAAATAATATTAATTTTATTAATTTAAATAAAAATATATACACCAATGAAGTCACACTCTGAGAATTGATGTTCCTCTTATAAAGAAAATCACTTTACTAATTTTACCTGAAAATATTTAAATATCTTTAATTATTGATATTGATATTATTGAGAAAATTGTAATGATATATTAAAAAAAACAAGAAATTCAAAGTAGATTTATTAAATAAATAAATTATATATATATATATATATATATTATATATATATGAAAAATAAGAGTTTTAAATTATCATGATTTATAATATTAAAAAAATAAAAGTTGTAATAAATTAACATTTAGTACTAGAAACTTAGCCACTATTCAAGCAGAATAATAAGTTGCAAGACATTTATAACAATATATATTTTATATTTCTATTTTATTTTTAATTATATTTTAAAATTATAAAAATATTATAACAATATGTAATGACATTTTTCATTTATATATATATATATATATATATATATATATATATATATTTTATATTTATATTTT
>Ga0209700_106630_pt1 | contig 17614 bp, 2 predicted proteins | sample SiratroredBW_FD_187528 | JGI IMG/M metagenome (GOLD analysis project Ga0209700, IMG submission 187528) | Root nodule microbial communities of legume samples collected from California, USA - Siratro red BW (SPAdes) (version 2) | ecosystem: Host-associated > Plants > Roots > Nodule | place: USA...
GTGTCTTGGTTAATTAGGAAGTGCATTGTCTAAGGATCTGATCAATAACGATTGATATCCTGACTCTACTAGTAATAGGAATCAAATAGATGATCATTACTAGGGGGTGAGAGTCGAAGGAGGTCTGAACTGGGTGACTGCAGCTTGAAATATAGCTGGTCAGAAAAGTCTCAGGGGGACTAACCCTGTCATACATGATTGATGATTCATTTGTGTGGAGGCTGTGTGGATTCACAGTTTGGGGATGTATGACAGGTGCATATCTTGGGGTCTATTCAATGCACGAGTCTTCCGGAAGTAGAGTCATGTTTGTAGTGTGTTAGATTCTTTTATTATGATGATACATGAAATTGAATGTTTTTGATTTGTTAAAATTTGGTTACCTTACCCTTTTCTTTGGTTGTATTGTGTTTGATTTTTCTACCTGTGATGATCGTGTCTTGACACGGGAGCAGATGGATCTTTGGGAGATCATCTAGGTTGAAGGATGCTATTAGGAATAGTGCATTATTTTAAAAAAAAAACTTATATATGATATTGTAAATATGTTTTGAAATTTAAGTTTAGCTTTATTATGTAATTTTGATATATGTTAACTATGGAATACTGTGAGATACACATTATGATAATACTTTAATTGTCATAGTAGAAGCTTTAATTTTGTGGAGTGTTACAATGTGCATTTATTAATCTCACTCCTCATATTTGTTCTTCAAATAGAGCATGTTTGCTAATGCAAAAATAAAATAAAAATAAGATGATATTATCTATATGCAAAATAAATTATATAATATATAAAGGAGTATTGAATTATTTTTATTAAAATTTGAAGTTACGTTGATCTAATCTATATATAGTGGTAAGAGATCAAATTTAAATGAGAAACTTTTGAATAATAAATATTTAATTTTTTATTATATATATATATATATATATATATATATTATAAAAAATAAATTTATTTCTTGTTTTTAAAATATTTTATTTGTCTAAAAAACTTTGATTTCATCGATCAAACCTACATTATTTCATTGAGACAAGGACAAGAAGCGATAAATTGAACTTATAAAAAAATATAAAAAAACATAATATGGAAGGGAAAAGTTATAAATAAATTTAATTCATATTTTTATTTTTAAGTCAAATTTAGAGTTTAATTATAAATGATTAAATTAATTTTTATAAATTTATCAAAGTTTTTAAAATGTTATTTATGCAAATAAATTAATTTTTTAAAAAACATCTCAAATGCTCTTTTTAAAGTAAGTGACCCTTTTGGTACATAGTGTAGGAAGACAAGTGGTATTTTTGTCATTGAAGACGTGGAAGATGACATCATGTGGGGATGCTGGACACATCAATGGATGGTGGCGGAAATACCTACCAAATCATCGTAACTAACCGTATTTGAAGGCAAGGAGAATGTTGATGGAGACTTTAAATGCCCTTTATAAAATGTTAGAATTGTTGTTATCACCATGTATTTTTACTTGCTATTGTTACTTTCATCTGTAAATATTAATTATAATGTTACTTTAGTTTATGCATAGTACATTATCGTTATATTTCTATTTCTTTACAAACTAAATTTTGTACCAAAAAAATGTAAAAAGAATACTTCGAAGTAGAATAATCAATTATTTAGAAACATAATCAAGATTCATAGATAATAGACTAAAATTAAAAATAGTTAATTATATTATTTTATTGAATATTCCTTTTTTGTCTTTCTTATTCTTCTATCACTTCTCTTATTTTATGTTTTTTTTATATTTTCTTGCATAATAAACAATTTTAAGTTTTTTTTTAATTCTTTATGACTTTCTTACTTTTCTCTCTTTTCTTATATATATATATATATATATGACACATTTTCTTAATTTGCTCTAAATTCTTTTTGTAAACCGTGCTTACATTTTTTCAATAATCAAAATGAATATAATATTTCAGTTATTATAAAATACGATCTAAGTTGATAGAATTATCTTTTATCAGCAAGTTGAGAGAGATCTTAATTAAGTTGTTTGTACTAATTAAAATAATCTTATCACTCACTCATGCCTTTAGAGTAATCAATTTTATTATTTGAAATCAATTTAAAGTTATTAATTGTTTCTGTAAATTGAGTTTATTATATAATTTAAGGAATCAACTCATCTTAATTTTAAATAAATAGAAAGATGTCAATTAAAATGATTAATATTAATTTTCCTAATTAGTAAGGTTTATAATTATAGATTTTTATGAAGAGTGAGTAAGTTCATTATCATTCTTATGGATACTGGGATACTTTCACAAATATGACTACTATTTATTTACCTTTACTTATATATTTATTGACTTTAACATTAGAGAAGATTGAGAACTGAGTGTGTAATCAAGAAAATCCTTTAAATACTAAGGCTTGAATACACAAGTTTAAAAAACATTTAACCAAAAATAATTTTTCTATTCAAATTTATAAGATAATTACAAGTACTTAAAGTCGGAAGTCGATTCCAACACAGATCGCTTCCTTTTTTGGAAACTTTTTTAACTTTCTTTACTTAACATTTTGAATTGGATTTGAGAAAATAAAATCTAAATTAATTGTTTTTATTGTTTCTGATTTGTTTAAATTTTAAAAAGTATCCAAATTTGAATTAAATGAACCTAATTAAGAAGGACACGGCTAAACAAACAGTATTCAATGACATCATTCCATCATTTAACAACTAATGTAGAATTTATTTTTAAATATTTTGATAGTACTGACGATGTCATTTTCTTCTTCCTCTTCGAGAATGTTAAATTCTCTTATTCTTGAGTTCAGTGTCCTTATTTGTATCGCCAACAAACATATAGTACGTCACCCTTGTCTTATTGTTGCTACCACGCATCCTCAGCTAACAAGTCTTCGTTGGTGCCACCATGCATCATCTTTCCTTTCATGGCGTTCCAAATTCCTTAGTCTTTTTTTCTTTACATTTGTGAATTTATCTTTTAAAGCACATTAGTTATATTTAATGTTTTCGTTTTTTTTTTTATAAACAGATATAATAGGTTAGGTAATGACTTCACTAGTGGATCTTTTCTAAAGTAATTAGATTAGTTGGTTATTAATTTTTATTATTTTTGCCATGTAATTAAATATTCAATTTATTGCATTAAAATAAAAGAAAAACAAATGTGAAGGTGATTATTAGCAATTGGAGTGGAAGTAGAGTGTAAGGATGACAACTGGCGATGAGGGTTTCACGCTGATTGTCTCCAAAATAAATTTATCTTCTTGTTTCATATTTATTTGATATCAAACTTTTTTTCATGGCATGAAGGAAAGAAATAAGATTTTTCAAATAAAATGGAACTAAAAATATAAAAAAGATATTAAAAAGTAAATTTGTTAACTAATAGTAATTTAATAATTTAAAAGAAGAATATGTGTGAGATGAAATAAGATAAATATGTAACTTTATTCTTATATCTAATTTAAAAATTTAAATATTATTTGTATATATTTCTAATAAATATAAGAGATCTTGGTTAAGATTGAAACATATTCAAGTAATACTCATAAAAACAAATTCATTTGTTATTCTCAGTAAGACATGATTATTGATCTTGTTATGTCACTAATTCTTTATCATCTCATATAAAATATTTTAAACATTTATAAAATTATATTTACAAACTTTACCAAAATAAATTTAAAATATTTTTAAACTATTGATATAAATTACACATGCATAAAAATATAATTATAAATAACAATGTATAATATGAAATATTTATCATAAATCTAACTCTAATTTATATATTTAAATATCTTTTCTTATAAAATATACATATTATATTTGAGAATAAAATTATTTTTGTTAGAAAATTTTTATGGAATTATATGTTTTTCCCAATAAGTAATATTCATTTTTCAAACAATAATTTTATTTATTTTTATCTATTAAAAAAAATTAGAATTACTAATGCGCAGATGGTCAGTAAACACCCAAAACCAGTCATGCGTATTTATTGAATTGATGAATATTTGATCGTTTATACTATTTTTATTTAAAATTTTATTATTTTTATTATCCATTATTAAAAATTTTATTAAAGTTTTGGACAAAGTGTACGAAAAAGAACTTAAACTCATAAGTTCTCAACAACTATACCAAATCCATAATCATCAAACAAAATTTTCTATCATATTATCATTTCTTATAATAAATCTTACTTTTGTTATAAATATTTAAGTTATATTTAACAAAATCAACTAGTTAGTTGAAACTCAACAACTAACATATAAGTGCAAATTGTTAAAGTTTGTTTAATAACTCCAATTATTAGTAGAACTATATTTTAAAAATATAAAATAAAAATATTCATATATTTTTTATATGTAAACTTCATTTTATAATTCAAATACATAAAATATATATATGTAGTTATATATATATAGTGGTAAATTTCTAATTATATATAATAGTAAATTCATTGTTAGTAACTTAAATGTATTTTTTTTTTAAGTTTCTCCTCATCTAATACTATTCTTTTATATGATTAGATTATTAATGAAATCAAATTATGTCATTTGTTTCATATTTAAAAAAATATTTCCTTACTTAAGTAGACGAACATCAATTAAATTTGATCTCATTAGAAATTAGAACTAGATTGTGTCTTTCCTATTAAGTAACCACTTTTACACTCGAGTATTCAAAGCTTTTAATATTTTCATAATACTATGTTTGTTGAAACACTTCTAACAAATTAAAAAATATGAACTCTATCATTTCAATAACAGTTAAACACACTAATATAATTAATAAAAACTAAGATTACAAAATCCATCCATGCTACATCACCAAACTTCATGCTTGAACAACCAACATACCTATAAATGTTATCATGAAATAGAATTCTTTGGCTTGAGCTACCTTCTCATTACTTAAACATTCATATTATTGCTTAAGTAATAAAAATAATCATTACATAGCACTTAAACATTCATTATATTTAATTGACAGTGAGCAACAAAAAAATAATCACTACATATTTGTTAAGGGTTACTTAAATTTTAAATCATTGCTTGAACAACATTTTCAGAAATATAAATAAAATAACAATAAAAACACACACCCTGATATAATCCAACATTGTTTAAGCCATCTTTTATACCGAAAAATCAACTCCAGCAGGAATTACTTGTACCAAAACTTAAACAGTTTAATTATTTATTATTATTATATTCAAATTTCATTGAAGTTTTCTTACATTAATTACAAGAATGATTAACATAAATTATAAACTAATGACTAATATAAAGTAAAGGTTTATTTGGGATAATTGTAGATTTTAATTATTTATTTTCAAATAGTTTTCAAAATTAAACCTGTTTAACTAAAATTGATAAAGAATCGTTCTAACTTGTATTTAAGTATATAAATAAATCACCCCATTCTTTCATTTCTCCAGAGATTAATATATTATATTTTATCTCTATTGATACACCACTTCTCATTATTATTATTTTTTTTTTTACTATCATAGATTTCATATTGTTTGTCGGTAACCAGAGACATTAGCTGTCATTGGCATTGTGCCTATCAAACTTTGTCATTATTGAAACCACCATTTTAATTGGATTCCGAATCCTTTCCATTGAAGTTGAGAGAGAAATGGAGATTTCTGAACAGAAAATGACAGGTGTCACAAAATTGTCATGGAAATGGAGGAGATTCTGTTCCTGAAATTATTCTCTATTCATCTCTCTTTATAAAAGCTAAATATAAATAATATATTTACACCTCATTTAAATACACAGATGACAATTTTATATAATTTCATCAATTATCAATTTATATTATTATAATATAGTGGTAGAATAGATATTTTAGTATATTATTTTTTAAAACTAAAATATGGTTGAATTTTATATTGTGTTTGCTTTCGGGATTATGTTACTGTAGAGAAGGGAAAGACAAGGATGTCTTTGTATTTGTTAATTTGTTAATTTATAAATAGATTTACGGGAATAAATATTATTCAACTGGAAAAACCTCATTTATATTTTTACCCTTATTTTAATTTGTTTACCTCAATATTAACTTCAATGTGTGTGATATGTTTTACGTTTCGTTTAACATAACATAACTAATTATATAATATAATATACTATAATAAAATAAAATACAAGTAATAGTAATAATATTAAAATAATAATAACAAAATCATAAGATATTAATAAAATAATAATACTAAAATCTGAAACTAATAAAAGATAATTATAATAATATGACAATAACTAAAATAAAAAATAGTAGTAATAATATTATTGTTATCACTAAATATATTGAATATTAAATGATAATAAAAAATTATAATTTATATCTGATTAAAATTAATTTATAATAACAAGAATAATTTGATTATTTTATAAATATATCACTTTTAAATTTATTATATCGAGTGACTTCTAAACTTTTACTAGTTTTTTTTTTATTTCTTTTTCTTTAAATTCAAATAACCTCATCCTCCTATGTCTTTTATTTTTATTTTTACTTCCTCAACTCTACTTCTCATCCAAATACAATTTTTTTACTTATGTTATAACACGGAAGTATTTTATTTTAAGTTATTACTTATTCAATGAGAGATGATTAACTACTCCATCCCAAATCAAAATTTAACATTACAGTCCCACAAAGAAAAAAAAGTTTAATCCAAAGATATGCACAATTTTATAGCTTAAAGGTTTTTTTTTTAAATGAAAAATAAAATTGATGAAGTTAAATTTTTTATTTATTACTTGCTTTTCTATCTGAATTATACAATTTTTAAAACACTTTATTTTTATTTTATCAAATAGTTTTATTTATTTATTTATTTATCTTTTTCTCAGCTTATTCATCATTTTTTTTTTCAAAACCAAACGCACGATAACTGGCGCCGAAGTTCATATTAAATCGTCTATAATTAACCAGATTTTTAATTTTAAGACTCAAATTTTGTAAACCAAGTTTTTATTATAAATAATCATATGATATAGTAGTTATATCAATTAAGGATTATGTATCATATTATAACGTTGGTAAGAAATTCAATATTAATAGTTCTCATGAATATATTACATTATCCAAGGATGGGGTGTGAAGCAGACTCCAACTCCAATGGCCTTGGCCATATCTTTCTATCTTCCTTTACCAAGTTTTGACTATAGACAAATATCCTACCAATCACTTTGCGTGTGCACTATATATGTATTTGCTCACGTGCCTTTGTCGTTACATTTTAGTTATAATCATTTTCCATTAAATAATCAATCAAACCTCGATAAAAATTTTATAGTTACAGTACCAAGAATTTCACTGTCATTTTGTAAAATTTAAAAAATATACATTAATTATCATACAGTGAATCAAATAAAGATAAATAAATTGTAAAATAAAAGTTTACGATCTCTAAAATATTTCAATTCTGATGTATATCATATAATTGTCACAGATTACAAAAACAACATGAAAAAGCATAAAAAATAAGAGTAAGTTATTGAAAAAAAAAACATTATAACATAGTCAATATATGAAAAAAAAGAACAAAATATATTTATTAGTTATAAGAATTCATAGATTAATATAAAATTTAAATATTAAATACAATTTCATTTCAGATATTCATGTCAAACATTATACACAAAGTCTTCACATAGATCACATCATATATATCGGTCACATATAAATCACATCACACATATAGGTTACACATTGACTTATTGTCTTCTAGAAGATTCATTAAGAATATTTCTATCACAAAGTAACACCTAATCCAATACTCAAGACTTAGATTGCGAGCAAATATAAGAGAAATGACTAATCCAATACCCAAGACTTCTATTACCCGTAAATCAATTTAAAGAAAAAAGTATGAGGGTAAGTTCAAGCATTCAATACTAATAATAATACTAAGTGTCTACCAGCGGTCCCCGTGTGTACGAACTCCCTCACTTCTCACCACATGATATCTTAGTCTAAGTGGACTTAGATCATCAATGAAGTTGAAGGATATCTATTAAAACATAAGCTTGTTATACTTAACATACACAACCAAGCATAATTCATACATTATCCTAAATGAATATATGACATCAACTTTATCATTTCATCATTCACATTAATACATATTATTCAATCCATAAATCATATCATGTAAGAATCTTTCCATATTAAAACAACACTTAATTACTAAATCATTAAAATTTACTATTTCAACAAGTTCACACAACAAAAAATTAAATATTTTATCAAATATAATCTAAGAACTTATTTAACATTAAAACAACTTATTTATATATATATATATATATATATATATATATATATATATAAAATATATAAAAATCAATTATTTCTATACTTTCAAAATCAGTTCTTAATAAATTCATTTAAAAACATTTCTATTAAATAAGTTTTAAAACTAGTGACAACGACATCCATATATTATAATCTATGGTTATATTTAAAGTAGAAACTAATTTTTCGTAACTGATATGACGATCACTAAAATAATTCATCCAAACCAATTAGTGAGACTAATCCTATCTTTAGGGATTTGTAACAAGTTATACAAATAAAATTAAATTTTATAATATTCTTAATTAAGTTGAGAAAAATACTTTTCTCAACTATCTTACCAAAATTAATGACAAAAAATTTAAAAAAAAAATATAAAACAAGAAATCTTTAAAATAAATAAGAACTTATTCTATTTAAAATTTTGATTAAATAAAAATATCTCTGACTCTTCGTTAGTGTAAAGTGCACTCAAATTTTAATATAGATGAAATATGGATAAAGAAAAAAAAAAGTAACTAAAAAGGTAAAGAGAAATCGAACACTGGAAGCACGAGGAGGGGAAGATACAGATTTTGATTGATTAACTTATTATTATTATTATTATTATTATTATTATTATTATTATTATTATTATTTCTAATTTTACATAATTAGATATATAATTATACTATTTAGGTATAAAATTATCTCCATATATTTATAACTTTTATAGTATTTAAAACACATTTAATTTTATAAAATAATATATATAAAAGATAATGTTTTTTAATAAACATATTTATTCCATTATCTACGTATATTTATAATTTTTATATCATTTAAAACACATTGAATTTTACAAAACAGAATAATATATACAAAATAATGTTTTCTAAATTAAACATCTCACTTCCATTATTTGTTTTCCTGGTGAATTATTTTCTAAACTTCCAATTTTGTTTGTTTTCATGTAAAGAATGATTATAATAATAGTTGTAAAATAAAGTGACGAGGAAGGGTAAGTTAATAAAATTTATCATAAATAATTTCTTTTATAATGTAATGTGTCTTCTAATATTATTTTATTACTCACGCCCATTTATAAAATATTTCTTAGACCTAATTTGGCTATCAAGAAACAATATCTCGCCATGTCCCGTTCTTAATGCCTACTCTACTTATTAGGGACCACATCACATATTGTTTGTCGTAGAAGTGTATCACATTATTTTTTTATGTTTATATATATAAATATATATATATATATATATATATATATATATATATATATATATATATATATATATATATATATATATATATATATTATAATCTATAGCTTTATAACAATAATAGCTTATCCCAATTGATATACATGTTTCTTTAAAAAAAAAAAAAATCTTGACAATATAATTGGTATCTCCATTTCACAAAACAAATTCATTACTTGTATAATTACCCATAACCTACATAATTTGCTGTATTTAACTTTTATTTAAATAAATAATTTTCCTTTCAAACTTTTCGTTACCATGGTGTTGCTACATTTTATGCATCCTTATATTTAGCTTAAAGGACGCGGAGAACATATATAGCTCAATACGAAATGAGTGTTTTTTTTTTTAAGTAGACAGATTAATGAGTCTTCAAAATTAATTTGCTCTCTCTATTTTACTTATAAGTATAGTCGGTCAATTTTTAAAAAATAATACTATGAAACGGACACTATTTCTGTCTTTCATAGATTTTATAAAAACCGTCAAGCTCAATCTTAATAAAAGTAACTGCATTTAACTTATATAGCAAACGCTATTTAAATATTATATTATAAATATCAATTCATCTGGGTGGGCATTATTATCTTAATTAGCAGAGGAAATTGAGCCTAACACCCATGTCTACTATACAAGTGGTGATAAATCAGGACAGAAAGAAATGACTCATCTTATGAATTTATTTATTTTTATGAGTAATAGTATTAATTAAGGCACAAGTTATTATATTATAGATATAGTTAATGTCGTTTTCTAATTTAATTTACAATTTTACATTAATGTTTTTTATTTTATTAAATATATTAGATATGTTATCAAGGTAGACCCTTCAAATTTAATTTGAGAAGATATTGTACACATTATGAAATGAATAAGTTTTGTGTGCAAATTTGCTGTTAAAAAGTCACGGATAATGACTTTTTAGGAGGTGACATTGAAATCAGGGATGGACCAAAACTAAATATAATTTTTGTAAATCCAAGAATATCACGTTATCAATTTCATATATATTATAAACAATAATTCATTAATTTATAATAAATATTAATATTTATGTATGTTAATAGTAAATTTTTGAAAAATCTCATATAAATTATGTTTTAAAAGTTATTATATTATAATTGTAAAAAATTGCTTTTACTATTTTAATATTTTAAATTATAAATTTCTATATATAATATAAAATAAATTAATTCTTCATCTTCTAAATCATTTTATCTCTAGGTTGAGAAAAATCTCTTAACTTTTGTTTAAGATTTTAGAGTCCACCACCTAGAAGATTAAGAGTTTTAGGACTGTCTGAACCAAGTACATATTTATTTTGAGTATTTTTTTATATATTTTTTAACAGATTTATAGTTTTTTATTCTTTATTTATTTGGTATGGATGAGTTTTTATTTTTGCATGTGAAATATGACTTAGAAAGGTGAATTTTTGCTAATGTGAGTATATAGCTATGTGTTTGGTCTTTTAAATATCTAAAAGTAAGTTAAGAAATTTTCTGTGTTCTCTATTTTATAGGTGTATCTCTTGAAAAATATACGATTCTAAAGTAAGGAAATACTTATTTAATTTTTTAAGTTTATTTTGAGTTAAAGAATATGTTGATTATGAAAAATTGGAATTTCTTTTTAGATTGAATCCTAGGTCAGATCCTTGTTAATGAACTAGGGTGTATTATTAACAGAAACTTTTATGATGATGAAATTAGAATTTATTCAAATGAACTGAGATCTGATGTTTTATATTAATGCAGACAAATGGAACATATTTGATGATTTAATTAGCATTTATATGATTTTTTAAATTTTGTAGTTATATTAGTTTGAAATTTATATTTATATTAATTTAGTTTTGACTGATGGTTTGTGAACTGTTATCATGGGGATCTAGTATTTGAATTAATATATCAATATCCTGATATAAATATCAAGTTGTAAGAATTTGATAGAAGATTATGACCCATTCAAGCATGAGAGCAGTCAGAGATCTCAAAGGGACCATATAAGTATCTGGTTGTTAGTTGGAATTACAGTTAAGACGACGACTAGACATATTATAAAAGACACGTGTTAGTTTTTAGTATTAGTACGCAATACAAATTTTAAGAATTGTCAAATTATTTACATATATTCTAATTATTTTAATGAATTATTGTGTGACAAGTTAAATACATTATAAATATTGATGATCGCGCTCTGGCAAATAAGCATAGGGTATTACAAGTATGAGAACATCAATGAACATATAAAGAAAGTCTCATGTTTATTTACTTTTGAAAAACTTCATTTTAAATTTCAACGTATTGTAAATATTTAAGAACAACTTATGCATACATTTTAAAATTAGTTAAGTTTTATGTTTTTAGGATATTATAATAATAGTAAAAAATATAATTAATAAAATGTATGTTTAATAATAACTACGTATTTAAACAAACCTTTTAAAAATTTTGATATTTAATTTGTTTTTTAATGTACATAATAATACTTTTAAATCGATGTAATTCATCCAATAGACATATTAAAAGTATCACTATCACAAAAGAAGATAAGAGAAAAAAATAAAGAAATATAAGAAATTAAGTTTGTAGCATCCCTAATTACATCCTTTAACTTACTTATATAATAGATACATAATTAAAATCTATACATAAAATATATATATTTTAAAATATATATACGTATCATAAACATGAATAGCATCATTAAAAAACAAATCTTACTTTATAAATCAGTTTTGTAAAATTGATTTAAGTTTAAAATACATTTATTGGTATGGTATCAGAATCTATCATAACAAGGTTGTTAGGTCTGTCAGATCACCTGCTATTAGACTACTATAGATATACCTTTATATATAAGTTTTACACTCGAGTTGAGGAGTCTCGCTATAACAAGTGTGTTAGAAATCCTATATATTGACTAAAATGAAACATTTCAATAGTTTATAAATAAATAAAATCTCACTTTACAAATCAATTTTATAAGATGGAACTAAACTTAAAGTCTACTTCTTAATAAACACGTAATCAAAATTTTTAAATTAAAAAATCATAAATATTATTGATATTATAGTTTTCATATTATATAGATAACTGAAATGTATTATAACTTGCTAATTTAATCCAGTAATGTAAAATAAGATGGAAATTGTTGTTTCCATATTATAGATAATTAATATGTATTACTAACTCACTTATTCAATCTCTTGATGTAAATTAAGATAGAAGGTTAAAATTGAAAATAATTATTTGATTTAATTTTGAAGTAAGTAAATCCTCACCCAACAAAAAAATGTAATAAAATTGCATGTTTCGAGGAAAAAAAAGTAAAGTAAAAAGTATTTTTAAAGTTATTTAATTTTGATATATTATTATTATATTGTTATTATTGTTGTTGCACATGCAGTGACATTATTCTAGCCATGCCAAGACATTGAAAACTTAAAAAACGGTCCTCCATAACCAATGATGGAGTGTGGAAATCGATTGTAGGAGCCAATAACGTAATAAATATGTTGGTACGAGTGTTATTCTTTGCGATTTAAAAAAAAAAATAACCACAAGCTTAACTCGTTTCATGTATTGATCCGCACATATATCAAGGTGGAGTTAAAATTGACGGAGTTTATATAAATCATTATGAAAATATGTATGTTAAATTTTTAAAGGGTTTAATGTGCCTCTGAACTTTCAATAATTTTTTATCAGGTCTTTAAAATTAAAATCATCTATAATTTTTGTAGTTTTATTTTGAAGTTTGTAAAAACATTCTCATAAAGAGTCAATTAGAAAATTGTAGAATATCAAATACTTAATTATAAATATTTAGTTTAAATATTTAATTGAAATTTTAAAACAATCAGAAAGTAGTGTAAACTAATTATTTTTAAACTTTCCCTACAAATTGTATGTTAGCGTGTTTATTAATTAAGTTGTGCTTTTCTCATTTTTTTCACAATATTTATATTTTGTTTTTCTTAATACAGCAGCTTTCGTCAGAAAATACTCGATTTGAAAGTTTGTCGTAAGTGGTAAGAAAACGAACCCTCAATCATGCATTTTCAATAAATGCACTTCCTCTCCTTCCAACCAGGAGGGACGCACGTTCTCGGAATGGGGTTGGCCATCACTTTTTTTTTTTCTTATAAATAAATAAATAAATAAATATATATATATATATATATATATATATATATATATATATATATATATACGTATATTAATAATTTTAGATCAAGATAATATATTCAAATTAAAACTAGTTTTAGTGTTTAATTTTCATATAAAGTTATTATAACTCATTCTCCACACATTATATAAGGTAATATGAATAAACTTGTTTTTTTCTTACATGAATAGTGTACCACATTCCCTTTACACGTTAACAAAAAGATGTAGAATAATTGTTTTTTCTTTAATCATCAACAACACTAATCTCTGCTTTCTATCAATTTCAACCTTTCATCTTAAGAACTTAAATTAATAAATCATATGAAAATAATTATCTTTCTACTGAAATATGTTACTAATTACTGCAATTCTCTCCACTTTATTAATATATTAAAAATAAGTATGAAAGATACAAGAAAAGTAGAAATTTGAATTTATTTTTCATTGTTATCTTCCAGTACACATAGATAACATAATTATGATATTCAAAATATTTAAAATTTTAAAATATAATTAAATGTAAATAATAATATAAAATATATACACAAAAATAAAAAAAAAGTTAATTATATATTATTTAAATAAATTATAATTTATTTTTTTATTTTCATTTTAATAATTAATTATTTTTTGAAAATATCTTTTTCGCTTTTAACATCTATAGAGTGTTTTTTATTTATTTATTTAACTCTTCTTTTGATAAAAAATAAAGCACAAAATAATTTATTTAGATAAAAATTCAAAATAGAGATAATGAAATATTAGAAGTAATAAATTTTTAAGTGAAAAAAAGTCAAATTGAAAATAATTTAAAAAATGTATATTATATATGTATATATTGATGAGAAAAAGTTGCAATTTAGAAAATAATTTAAATAACGGTAAGAAAAAGAGATAATTGTCTTAAATATTATATTATATATTAATAAAAGGGATTGAAAATTGTAGTATTTAATATATATATATATATATATATATATATATATATATAAAGAGGAGTTACTCTTTCTATAAGAAAGATCATCAATGTGTCATTAATTTGTACTACCCATTAATATAAGATATTAATATTGTGCTATGAAGGTCGAGATATAGGTCGGATACTTTCAGTCACGTTACTTATAATATTGTTTTCCCTATCGGAACATAGCTACCTAACAATTCTGACAAAAATAGTATGGGAAAGTTATCGGAGATTAATATTTTGACTCCTATAAATGAGAAACGAGAGAGAAATGTATTTTCCATTCAGATAAAACTACGATATTTAAAGATTGACTTTAATATCGGAATTCTTTTATCGATACTTCTACTCACACAGAGTGAAAATTTATTTAAAGACCAGAGACTTAGAATACGGAAAATTCTACTTTAATATCATTATTCATCAATTATTTCCATTTAACTCCATTTTTTAATAAAATATTATATAATAATAAAATAAATTTATTTAAATATTAAATAATTATATTTTACTTTATACACTGTCAAATATCGTTACTCTTAAATTTAGATAATTAGTCGTGGAATACAAATAAGTTGATCCCACTCTTTTTCATTCATTTATTTATTTAAGTTTTCTTTCTTTAGTTTATATGCTTAAAACAACCAACGACTAGGTTATCTTGGGTATTTAACTTTTAAAAGTAACCTACAAGTTTTTTTTTTCGGCTTTTTCTCGTTGTAGTAGTTAGAAATTCACACAATATAAAAAAAATAATAATTCTCATTATAAGTAAATTATGTCAAGTTAACATAATTTTATTAAAAAAAATTAATGAAATTATGTCATCATAATATAATTTTAAAAATTTAACTAAAATTATATCACACCAACATTATTTTAGTGTAATAAAATTTAATTAAAATGGTATCGTATTATTATAATTTTAAAATAATTAAATCTGTCACATCAACATAATTTCAATTAATATCTAAAATTATACTATAATAATACAGATTTAATTCTAAATTAATTAAAATCGATATGATTTCTTCGTAACGAAAATCGTTACAACTAAACACGATTTACTTATATAGTATGAATTAAAAAAAAAATATCCATTTAAGAATTTTGAAAAAAAAAAACTAACGTGTCGTGTCATGGGGAAGGCTCCAGGAACAAAACTAACGTGCAAATTATTGTTGTAGAAATAAATAAAATAAAACTAACTTCCAAAATTTGTCGAACTGGTCGTGGAACCACCACAGTGACGCTTGAAACTTTTCTGCAACAAAATATGGCTCCAAATGACTCTATCATTTTGGCTTATTCTCCCCTTTGAGTTTTTGCTGCAATCTCTTTTTTCTCTTGTACAAGCTACAAGGCTGTAACTTTTGGTTATGTGTTTTTTACTTTTCTCAAAATGTTAATCAGCATCTACAATTGCATTTGGTTCTCACAAAAGTTCACTTCTACATTAGTTTCTTTCTTATCTAGGTCAAGATATTAGGAGGCTTCTCAAAAAAAATATTTACTGTAATCGGGTCTAAATCAAGATGTATAATCTTTTTTATCTAATTATTAATTTATTGATTATACTCATTATTATATTAATTTAGTTATTTTAAAGCACTAACTCAAATAGAATGTGTTAATAATAGATTTATTTTGTAATTTTGATACTAAATAAGTTTGCTTAATTATAACTTATAAAAAACATTATCAGGGATCTTTCGATTATATTTCTTTCAAAATAATCTTATATTTTTTAATGCACATTGTAAATGAACAATATAAATATTATGATAATTTCTACAAATCATAACCTCGAATCTTAAGCGAACCAATAAATTAATAAAGACATTAATATTAATTATACTTTAATATTTATTTCAATATTAGCTTAGGACTTATGAACTTATGAGCACCTTTTTGTTTTTTTTCCCTTTTGAAATATATTAGGATAAAAGAACATAGAAGATTAAATATCTCAATTACCAATTCAATCACTACTAAACTTATGAAATTTGAAGTGATATATGTCTACCAGTTCAATTATCATGGTCAGGTTGTAACTCTTGAATAATTAGAAAAAAATGAAAAAAACGCATGACAATTTTGCATACGTCTGTTCATAATAACTCTAAAATATAAACCTAGTTGATACAAACACATGTTTTTTTTTTCATCTTTTTATTTATTCAGGTTATTATTTTTTTAGCCATGGTAACTACGCGATGTAATAAGTTTATTTTTAAAACAAAAAAATATACAAAATTTTATTATTCTATAATTTTCCTTTCTAAACTTCAATTCATATCAATCATTTGGAGCATAACATACAAATAAAAGAAAAATATATAAAAGAAATTCAAAGACTAAATCGAGTCTCATCTAATCAAGAAACAAACCATAAATAGTTAGAGTAATCTATTATGGACAAAATTCATATCTAATAAATGGCAACATTAATCACAACTACGTAATCACTCTCAACTCACTGTCTCTACCTATCATTTCTCAAAAGCAAATTCCACACCATATATAACATCTAACATAAAGACATGTGTGCGAACCAAGAAATATAATAAAACAACCAATAAAATCTCTAAAATACAAGTTGCAAGCTTTGTTCATATTTTACAACACCATTTTTATTGCATTTAATACATAGACAACCAAAAAGAAGATGTTGGGACCATACTTGATGGGATATGTTAAAAGCCTTAACAGTACAAGCTTCCAATTGAATTAACACCAACAACAATTCAACTTTAAGCTCCACATATTATACACAGTGTAAGTGTTTTCCTTCCTAATATGCTTTATTTCATAATTCAAATTAATATATATATATATATATATATATATATATATATATATATATATATATATATATTATATTTTTTATATATA
>Ga0209700_106631_pt1 | contig 17614 bp, 10 predicted proteins | sample SiratroredBW_FD_187528 | JGI IMG/M metagenome (GOLD analysis project Ga0209700, IMG submission 187528) | Root nodule microbial communities of legume samples collected from California, USA - Siratro red BW (SPAdes) (version 2) | ecosystem: Host-associated > Plants > Roots > Nodule | place: USA...
TTAAACGTAAAATAAATTTAAAAAAAAAATACATAGATACAAATTTTTTTAAAATACTCTATATTTTTTTATATTATTAGTAAAATTGTTACTTAAAATTATTCGTATTTTATTTATTTATAGAACTGTATATTAGATAATTTTTTTCTATTAATATTCTTACTTTCAAGAATTTTTATTATACATTGTTACGAAATAACTGAATTAAATTAAAAAATTGAATATAATTAGAATTTTCTTTTGTTACATTATATTTTTCTACTTTTAATGACTTCATTAGTAATTTCTTAACTTTCAAATTTATTTACTTCTAATATTTTTTTTCATAAATGGTAGCCCAAACTTTTATCATTTGAAATAAAATGATACCTCAAGTATCTATTTTATTGAATTTTTATCATAAATCATGAGTAAATAAATTATAACTCTAGTCTTCATATTTACAAATATAATAATTGTCTATGTCAACACATGTTCCACTCTTGTGTCCTTGTCTTGTGCAACATATAGCACAAAATTTTGTATATACACCATCACATTTAAATGCATTACAATCTTGTCCAGAACCACCTTGTATTGTTATTAATTCTCCAATGACGATTTCTACAACAATCGATTATGTGACAAAAAAACAAGTTCACAAATTTTATAAGTAAATTTCTTTCATTTATTATCATAATTTTCAACATATACAAAAATTATTAATTATATTCATTTCTCCTTCTCTTTTAAGGTTGACTAGAGAATAGTGCAAAATATTTTTTTCATGAGAGTTATATGTCATAAACAAACTAAGGTAGTGAAATGAAATCATTTTACTAATTACCTTGAGGTAGAATCATTGCAACAATTACAATTCCCAAGAAAAAAGTTTGATAGAAATTGAAAGCCATTGCAAAAATATTCTTGAAAGAAAGGTTTACTTATGTGATTTAGGTATACCTTAGGAGTGGAGTGTATAAATCTTAGTTGAAAAAGGGATTTTTATAGTTGTTTTTAGATGAGAATGAGTATAGTATCAATGAAATTTTAATTTTATAATTTCATTATTTAATGACGATTTAATTTGATAATGTAATAAATTAAAATTTTTTAAAATGTCAAAAATACTCCTACAACATTTCTTTCCTCATTTTGGCTACATATATTTTACTCTGATTTAGCCAAAAGTTAATATATTTTAAATACACCTATCCTTATCATTTAATTCAATCAACTTTCTCAAGTCAAAATTAATTATTTTCAATTTGATAACAAGCTCTTTCCTTATTTTAATAAATAGGTTACATTATTTTTATGATTTTTATGCATTGGTCATAATTATGAATTATTATAAGTCTCACACGTTTAAAGTTTGTGTTATTTGGATAACTTGTTCTAGATCCCTAGAGTTGGGCTGTTGTGATTATCTGTGTAGGAACAGCTGGCTCCAGAAGGGGGGGGGGTTGAATGGAGCACCAAATAAATAGAAACCACCAACCAAGGTAAAAATATATAAGCATAGATAAAGCAGTTTTATACTGGTTCACCCTAATCTCTTGGGCTACGTTCAGTTATCCCTTGAACAAACTGTTCAAGAGGTTCCACTATTCAGCAAATAGTTAAAACGAGTACACAAACATCTCCAGGTTACAACGAGTACACAAACCTCTCCAGGTTATCACGACTACACAAACCTCTCCAAGTTATACCAGTCTCAATCTCCCCCTAAGATCAAGACCACTCAAGAATTAAAGAAACATTCTTAAAGGAGATAACAATGAAAGCTCACAAGGGTTTACTTCACAATGGTGAAGGATTACACAATAGTTTTACACAACCCAAAACTCTATATGCTCTCTATAGCAGATTGACAATAGACACTCAGTATATTTTCTTCAATGTATTGTATGATGTTTTTCTCTTTTCGCTTCTCCTTGTTGTGTCTTCTTCAACTTGAACTTGCTCCTCTATATTTAGCCTTTTAGAAATTAGCCGTTGGGATTCTTGAACAGAGCAATCTTGACTTTCTGATGTATGAAGCTCAAACTGGAAATATTTCTCTAATTTTCACACTGCATTAAACTTGATTAGTTATGTATCAGAAATAATTTAAAATAAAATAGAGAAATTATAATTAAGATACTCATCAATAATTTGAATAATTTCCATTATGAACAGATTTGAACGTTAAAGCACATCATGATATAAAATCAATTAATCACATTTAAATACTCTATAATAATCTGAATAATTTCCATTATGAACAAATTTGAACGTTAAAGCACAATATGATATAAAATCAATTAATCACATTTAAATGCTCTATAATAATTTGAATAATTTCCATTATGAACAAATTTGAACGTTAAAGCACATCATGATATAAAATCAATTTAAATCAAATCAATAACATAAAAGTAAATAGTAAGAAAACTTATCTCTTCATAAACCATATGTCTACTACTCTTTAACAAAGAAGTAACTGAATAAAGTATATAAATCATCAAATATAAATGTATACTTGAGTTTTGTTATCATCAAAACTTTATCAAATGATTTGATCCTCTAAAGGGACTTTGGACCGTCTAATGTTCAACAATCTGATTGGGGGAAATTGTCATGGGAATCATCGTCTAAGGTAAGGGAAGCTAGTTTTTACCTCAAATAAAATTTTGTTAGAATATCTAGATGTGTGGGTGACATGCTCACCAATTTCAAAGCGTTTTTGCAGAATTATTTTTGCAAGAACATGAATTGTTTTGATTGAGAAATGAGTTTGATAAATTTGGTACATGTATGTTGTTATAATGTTAAAGAAGTTCTTGGATGATATTTAATGATTTAACCATTAAGTGTTGTTATGATTGTGGAAAAATTCTTGCATAGTATAATTTTTGGATTGAATGGGTATTGATGTGAACGATTGAATCATGAAGTTGATGTCATACATTTGGAATAATGTATGAGTGATGCTTGTTTGATTACATTAAGTATAACATACCTATGTTTAACAGAGATTCTCAAGCTTCACTGAAGATCTAAGTCACATAGACTAAGACATCTGGTGGTGAGAAGTTGATGAGGGAGTTCATATACATCGGGACCGCTGGTAGACACTCAGTATTGAATGTTTGAACTTACTCTGATCCTTTCTCTTAGATTCGATGACAATATAAGTCTTAGGTATTGGATTAGTCATTTCTCTTAGATTCGCTGGTAATCTAAGTCTCAGGTATTGGATTAGTCCTTTCTCTTAGATTTGCTGAATCTAAGTCTTGGGTATTGGATTAGATGTTAGTCTCTGGTACGGGCATACTTAATGGGTCTTCCAGAAGACGATAGGTCCATGTGTGACCTATATGTATGATGTATTCCATGTGAGGCCTTTATGTATGATGTTTAACATGAGTACTTGAAATGAAAAAGAAAAACTTGCATTTAAACTTGATATGCTAGACTTTTTAAGGTAATTCTTATGACTGATATATTTTGTTCTTTTTGCATGTTTTAAGCATGTTATAAAATTTTAATTTCACTAGCTTACCCTTGCTTTTCATGTTATTGTATGAACTGCGATGACTATATTATGTATACGATAGGTGCAGAAGCAGGTTTTGGAGCACCTTAAAGATGATATGCCCTTAAATTGATTTACTTTTTCTCTTGTATATACTTGTATATATGTTTGATGTAGTTAAAGACTTTATGACCTTATGATGGTCTATCTTTTGTCATGTAGATAGTTATACATAACTTTGGTGTATTTGGATACTTTATGTTGTACTTTGAACTTTGAATGCATGTAAATACTTTGTAGTATATAAAAGTTAGTTGTTTTGAAAAATCATTTTCTGATGCTTTCGCTCAGGTGAGGGAATCTCGCCCAAGCCAAGTATGCAGAAGGATTCACTCTACAAGTCTCACTTGAGTGAGGTGCAGCTCACCTAAGCGAGCTCTAGAAAAAAAAGGATGCTCTGAGGTTGATTTTCGCTCAAGCAAGAAGCTTTTTACCCAAGCGAGAAGATATTTTTGCCCAAGTGAGGATATTCTCGCTCAAGCGAAAATAGTACTTGAAGTAGAGTGCTCTCTAGAACATTTTCGCTCAAGTGATAGAATTTTTGCTCAAGGGAAGAGGATTCTCGCTCAAGCTATTTTTTTTTATTTCTTCTTTTCTTTATTCTTTTCTTTCTTATTTAATAATATTTTATGGTTTGAAATTATACTTTGTTTATCTATAAAAGTTGAATGAAAAATGCTATAAAATTTTTGGGTTGTTGCATTTGTGGTATTAGAGCAGTTCGTCCTTAGGAGGACCTGAGAGTAATGGGTTTGTTAGGCTTCTTTTATGCAAGTTGGTTCGAGAGGATTGTTGTGAATGCCTATGAAAGTATTAAGAAAGAAAAGGATCTTGATAGAGTGGTGAGGGTATACACTCATGAATAAATCAAGATGTATTTCTATCTTAATTTTTAATGTTTGAGTGTGTGTTAAAAGATAAGTTTTGGATAACGTTGTATATATTATTTGGTTTGTTTTGGATGTTTGGATAATTTTTTGTTGTTGTATTAAATGATATGGTTAGGGGTTTATAATTAGTTGTAATGTCCTTCCTTATGTATCCAAAAAATGGCACGTAGACCAATTACCCCTCCTCAATCAGCAAACATGCCCATTTTAGCCTGGGCAATAGAGATGATGGCAACAACCTTACAACAGCAAACTGCTACTATGACACAAGAACATTAGGCTGCCCTTCATTAATTAGAAAATGCTAGAATAGCAGCAGAAGCAACTCAACTCCATCATCAGCATCATACCTTGAGTTTGGAGGATTTCTTGAGACATAATCCATCAAATTTCAGTGGAGGAGAAAATCTGGATAAAGCAGATTAGTGGATGAGAGACATTGAAAGAATATTTGAAGCCACACAATGCTCTGAGGAGAGGAAATTATCTTATGTTGTGTATATGCTTACTGAAGATGTTGAATTTGGTGGATAGGCATGAGGTAAATGATGGAAGAAAGAAGAGAAAATCTTACCTAGGAGAGTTTCAAAGTAAGATTTTTGGAAGATTACTTTCCAGACAGTGTTAGATATGTAAAAGAAATTGAGTTCATGTAGCTAGAACCGGGAAATCTTCCAGTTACTGATTATGCAACTAAATTCGAACATCTAGCTAGGTTTAGTACTCAAATTATGACTGAAGCTTGGAGGTGCAAAAAGTTTGAGTTTAGACTGAGACAAGAGCTTAAGGAAGTTGTAATCCCAATGTCTATTAGAGAATTCCCGCTCTAGTGGAGAAAGCAAAAATGGTGGGAAATCTGAAAAATAGTGACAAAGTTGCTAAATCACAGACGGTAGGAGGACCCTCTAAGAGCACACCAAGATACGAAAATAAGAAGAAACCTTACTCCAGGCCTCACTACTTTAGTAATGGCAGATCTAATCCTCAATTACCACCTTATGTCAAATGTTTTAAGTGTGATGGCTCGCATATGATTAGATTTTTGTCCTTATCCAACTCCGAACATGACATGTGATAGATGTCATAAATATGATCATGCAACAAAAGGCTGTTGTGTTCGATTAGGAGTTCCAAGTTCTAGTGGAGTACAACAAGTACAACAAAATAACAACCAAAAACCCAAAGCAACAGGAAGAATTTTTGCCATCAATGGAGCAGAGGCTTCACAGTGTGATAGCTTAGTTAAAGGTATTTGCTATATTTTTGGTACTCAGTTATTTTTTTGTTTGATTCTGGAGCAACTCATTCCTTTATTTATGTTGATTGTGTTGAGAAACTTAAATTGCTAGTTTGTGAGTTAGTTGTTGAATTGGTGGTATCCACACCAACAAAAGGTATTATAATAACTTCATTTATGTTTGCTGAGTGTCCAGTGATTACAAATGAATAGAAGGTAAGATCAATACGATTTGTATACATATGAAGGATTTGGAAGTTATATTAGGAATGGATTGGTTGTCTACTAATCATATTCTTATAGACTATGGCCAAAAGAAGTTAATTTTTCCTAAATCAGAAAGTGTGCAGGTTGTATTAGCTCAACAAATTGAAAGAGAGGTGTATGAGGATGCAAAGTGTTTCATACTCTTTGGTTGTTCTGTGGATGATGATAAGACTCAGAAAAATATAGATTTAGTCTAGGAGTTTATGGATGTGTTCCCTGATGAGATTCCAGAACTTCCACCTAAAAGAGAAATAGAATTTGCAATATACCTAATACCTAGGGCAGGACCTGTGTCAATTACTCCATACCGAATGGCACCAGCCAAATTAGCTGAGTTGAAGAAACAACTGGAAGATTTATTAGAGAAACAATTCTTCAACCTAGTGTTTCTCCATGGGGCGCTCCCGTACTTCTGGTAAAGAAGAAATATGGCTTATCTCATTTATGCATAAATTATAGACAATTGAACAAACTTACCATCAAGAATAAATATCCTCTTCCAGAAATAGATGACTTGTTGGACCAAATACATGGTGCAATTATCTTTTCAAAGATAGACTTGCGCTCAGGGTATCATCATATCTTATTTAAGGTTGAAGATGTTCAAAAGACATCTTTCAAATCGAGATATGGCCATTATGAATTCTTGGTTATGCCTTTTGGAATAACCAATGCTCCAACCATATTCATGGATTATATGAATTGAATCTTCAGGCCTTTTCTTGATAAGTTTGTGGTGATATTCATAGATGATATCCTGATCTATTCTCATTCAATAAAAAACATGCAGAATATCTCAGAATTGATCTAAACATTTTGAGAGAAAAGCAGTTGTATGTCAAACTTTCAAAATGAGAGTTTTGAATGTCTAAAATAAAATTTTTTGGACATGTTATCTCTGCTCAAGGAATCTTAGTATATCCTTCTAAAGTGGAGGTTATACTTCAATGGGAACGTCCTAAAACTGTTACAGAAATTAGATGCTTTGTGAGACTAATAGGATATTACAGGAGGTTTATAGAAGATTTTTCTAATATAGTTGCTCCTTTGACTCAATTAACCAGAAAGGATCACCCTTTTACATGGATGGACCAATGTGAGAGAGTTTTGAAGAGTTGAAGAGGAGGTTAACTAATGCCCCTATTTTGACAATCCCTGATATAAATCAGCCTTTTGATGTTTTTTGTGATGCTTCCTATCAAGGGTTGGGTTGTGTGTTGATAAAGAATAAAAAAGTTATTGCTTATGCTTCTCGGCAACTGAAGGTGCATGAAAGGAATTACCCAACTCACGACTTAGAATTGGTAGCGGTTGTTTTTGCCTTAAAAATCTAGAGACATTATCTTTATGGAGCTAATTTTAAAGTATTCAATGATCATAAAAGCTTGAGATATTTATTTGATCAGAAAAAACTTAATATGAGGTAGAGAAGATGGATCGAGTTCTTAAAAGATTACGATTTTCAACTTATGTATCATCTTGGAAAAGCAAATGTTATTGCTGACACTTTGAGCTGTAAGAGAATACAAATGTCATCACTTATGATAAAAGAGCAAGAATTAATTGAAGATTTTAGGAATTTGAATTTAGAGGTTCCTATATCTTCAAATTTCATTACTTGTAATGCGCTTGTTATAACTAATGAGTTTTTGAAGAGAGTGAAGGAGAAACAATTGGAGGATTTGAAATTGAAGAACATCTTGAGTCTTTTGGGCACAAATAAAGCTAAAGATTTCTTTTTGGGAGCAGATGATATTGTGAGGTTCCAAAAGAGAATATGTATACCAGAAGACCATGAGTTAAAACAAATAGTTTTATCTAAAGGTCACAAAAGCAAGCTAAATTTACGTCCAGGTATGACCAAGATGTATCAAGATCTTAAGAAGTCTTGTTGGTGGCCTGGTATGAAAGATGATGTAGCCAATTTTTTTGCTGCTTGCCTTACTTGTCAAAAATCCAAGGTTGAACATCAGCAACTTAGAGGCATGTTAGCTCAATTAGAAATCCCAGTGTGGAAGTTGGATATTATATCTATGGATTTTGTGACCCACTTACCCCATACTTTGAGGAAGCATAATTCTATATGGGTCATTGTAGACAGGTTGATAAAGACTGCACACTTTTTTACCAATTGATTTGAGAATATCTATGTAGAAGTTGGCTTAGATCTATATAAGCGAGATAGTTAGATTACATGGTGTCCTCTCTAGTATAGTATCAAATAGAGATCCCAAATTCACCTCTAGAATCTGGCAAACACTCCAAGAAGCTTTAGGGACCAGACTCAGACTCAGTTCAACATACTATCCTCAGATGGACAATCAGAGAGAACTATCCAGTCTTTAGAGGATTTGCTCAGAACTTGTGTATTAGATCATTTGGGCAGTTGGGATGAAATTCTACCTCTAGTGGAGTTCACCTACAATAACAACTAGGAAAGCATTAGAATGACTCCTTTTGAAGCATTGTACGGCAGAAAGTGTAGAACACATCTATGTTGGTTTCAAGATGGTGAGAGTATGTTGATTGGACCAGAGTTGATACAACAAACCAATGAGAAAGTTAAGAAGATTCAAAAAATATTGAAAACTTCTTTGAGCAGACAAAAGTCTTATACATATCAAAGAATACGACCTTTAGAATTTTCCGCAGGTGACCATGTCTTTCTTAGAGTTACACCATTCCCTGGTGTAGGAAGAGCGATCAGATCAAAGAAACCGACTCCAAAGTTTATAGGGCCTTATCGGATTCTTAGAAAGATAGGTCCTTTTGCGTATGAACTTGCTTTTCTTCCCCCCTTATCCAATATTCATAATATTTTTCATGTATCTCAGCTAAGAAAATATGTACCTGATCCAAGTCACATTCTAGAATCAGATTCAATACAAGTGAAGGAGAATCTTTCCTTTGAAGTGAGGCCAATCAAGATCTTGGATTCTCAGATGAAACAACTACGTGGAAAAGATATACTTATGGTCAAAGTCATGTGCGATCTCACTTCTGGTGATTCCACTTGGGAAATAGAAGAGGACATCCGAGCATCATATCCTAATCTTTTCCTTGGTAAGCTAAATTTTTGAAGACGAAAATTTTTGTAGTTGGGGATAATGTAACCCTCCCGTAAGATAAGAACAAAACACCCCTTTTTTTCCTTTTTGTCTCTCACCTTCCATCCTCCATATCTCTCTCTTCCTTCTTTCTTAATTTTCACTCTCTATACTTCCTCTAATCCAAAATCTAATCAAGTCTCGTAGTAGCTGAGGATCTTAGGGCCATTTTTAAACGATCAGAATCTGAACCAGAGTAAGTTCCTATTTACTTTGAGGATCCTTTGTTCTTTGTTTTCCTTAAGTTTTTTTCATCAATATTAGTGGGAAATCTCAACTTGATTAAAATTATACTAAAAGTTGGTGTTGTTTGGATAACTTGTTCTAGATCCCTAGAGTTGGACTGCTGTCATTATCTGATTGGGAGAAATTTTCTTGGGAATTGTCGTCTGAGGTAAGGGAAGCTAATTTTTACCGCAAGTATAACTTTATGTTAGAATATCTAGATATGTGGGTGACGTGGTCACCAATTTCAAAGCTTCTTTGTAGAATTATTTTTGCATGAACATGAATTGTTTTGATTGGGAAATGAGTTTGATAAATTTGGTAGATGTATGTTGTTATAATGTTAAAAGAAGTTCTTGGATGATATTTGATGATTTAATCATTAAGTGTTGTTATGATTGTGGAAAAATTCTTGCATACTATTATTTGTGGATTGAATATTGATATGAACGATTGAATGATGAAGTTGATGTCATAGATTTGGGATTATATATGAGTTATGCTTGTTTGAGTACATTAAGTATAACATACCTATGTTTAACAGAGATCCTCAAGTTTTAATGATGATCTAAGTCACATAGACTAAGACATCTGGTGGTGAGAAGTTGATGAGGGAGTTCCTATATACCGAGATTGCTGGTAGACACTCGGTACTGGATGTTTGAACTTACTCTGATCCTTTCTCTTAGATTCGATGGCAATCTAAGTCTTGGGTATTGGATTAGTCCTTTCTCTTAGATTCGCTGGTAATCTAAGTCTCGAGTATTGGATTAGTCATTTCTCTTAGATTTGCTGAATCTAAGTCTTGGGTATTAGATTAAATGTTAGCCTCTGGTAAGGGCATACTTAATGGGTCTTTCGGAAGACGATAGGTCTATATGTGACCTATATATATGATGTAGTCCAAGTGAGGCTTTTATGTATGATGTTTAAAATGAGTATTTGAAATAAAAAAGAAAAACTTGTATTGAAACTTGATATGGTAGACTATAAGGGAATTCTTATGACTGATATAATTTGTTCTTTTTGCATGTTTTTAGCATGTTATAAAATTTTAATTTCAGTAGCTTACCCTTTCTTTTCATGTTATTGTATGAATCGTGAGGACTGTACCATGTACACGAGTAGCTACAGATGCAGGTTTTGGAGCACCTTAAAGATGATATGCCATTAAATTAATTTTCCTTTTGTCTTGTATATACTTGTATATATCTTTGACGTATTAAAGACTTTATGACCTTATTATGGTCTATCTTTTGTCATTTAGATAGTTATACATAACTTTGATGTATTTGGATACTTTATATTGTACTTTGAACTTTGAATGCATGTAAATACTTTGTAGTATATAAAAGTTAGTTGGTTTGAAAAATCATTTTTCTGATGTTTTCGCTCAAGCGAGGGAATCTCACCCAAATGAAGTATGTAGAAACGATTCACTTTGCAAGTCTCTCTTGAGCAAGTGCAGCTCATCTGAGCAAGATCTTTGAAAAAAAAAAAGAGTGCTCTCGGGTTTATTTTCGCTCAAGCGAGAAGCTTTTCGCACAAGTGAGAAGAGATTTTTGCCCAAGCGAAGATATTCTTCCTCAAGCAAAAATAGCACTGGAAGTAGAATGCTCTCTGGACCATGTTTGCTCAAGCGAAAGAGATTTTCGCTCAAGCTAGAAATTATCGCACAAGCTAAAAAAAAGTTCTTGATTTCTTTTTTTTTTATTTTTTTCTTTTTTATGTATAGACATGTTATGATTTGAAATTATACTTTATTTATCTATAAGAATTAAATGACAGATATTATAAAATTTTTGGACTGTTACTGTTAAAAGTTGAAATATTATAATATATGATGGACAATATAGTTAAAGTGATAATAAACATGTATATCAATTGATTAAAACTCATATTTTATAGGTAAGGACATTGTATATTAAGGATATTGTAAGGTTACATATTATTAATATTTGATCTTCCATTTCATTCGTGAAATAAATTTAAACAAGAAATAATTAGGTAGGAAATAAATGCTCTATATTTATTTATTCATATTATTAGCAAAATTATTATTCGAAATCATTGGTGTTCTATTTGTTTATAAAAATGCGTATGAAATCATTTTTTTTACTAATTTTCTTACTTTAAGAATTTTTATTATATATTCTTACGAAATAATTGAATTAAATTAGAAAATGAGAATAATTAGAACTTTTTTTATATTACATTATATTTTTCTACTTTTAATTCATTTTTTAGTAATTTCTTAACTTTCAAATTTATTCCCAAATTTCTATAGTTCTTGAAATAAAATGATAAGTCAAATATCTATTTTATTGAATTTTAATCATAAACCATGAGTCGACACCTTATAACTTTAATCTTGACATTTACGAAAATAAGAATTGCTTCCGTTAAAACATATTGTACTCTTGTGCCCTTATCTGTGCAACATTGATTACAAAAACTTATATTTATACTGCATTTTATTCTATTACACGATCTGATGCTGAATCACTTCCTGTTGTTATTGCTGTAACTTATTTAAAACAAGGTCTTACCTTATTTTAAATAAGTTACTTTATTTTTATGATTTTTATCCATTAGTTATAATAATGAAGTATTATAAGTCTCACACTTTTAAAAAAGAATTAATTTATACTTTAAAATGTTATGACTTAAAAAGTCAATATATTTATTAATAATTAAATTTTAATTTAATGTACAACTTCACAACAAAAAGATAATGTTATAATTAAATAAAAATATCATTACATAAGTATTAATTATTACAATTAAATTTTAATTTAATATTATTAAAGACAATAAATAATATTTTTACATCAATAAAGAATATAAGTTTTTTTTATTACTCATAATTCATGATTGTTCTTGAATGTTCTTACAATAGTATATTTAGACAATTATTATTTTCCTTGCAATCGTATTGTTCATATTAAAAAATATATTTTTATTCTTAATATTCATAGTCTTTAATTTTTAAGATCTTCAACATGTTATATTAATATGCTCCAACAACTCTTTTTATAAAACCTAGGTCTTCAATTTAAGATCCATGCTAAGATCCCTATATATGAATTTTACCACTAAATAATACAAAATTAATAGTTGTATTTTCTTTTTATAATCTTTCCAAGAATAAATATTATATATAATTTAAATTTAGATAAAATATATTTTTTATAGAACACATATTATCAAATTTTGTTTTTACTTAGAACGAAGTGTCTTATGGTTATGTAACAATAATATCGTTTAAGTTTTTGTCACATCCGTTAGTTGTGTCTTAAAATGGCTTTGTAAACATTTAAATTTCTTCTTGTTTGAAGATAGGCTCCTATTTGTTTAAAATATTTTCTTGTTATATTTAAAAGAAATGATTTGACATACTCTTTTTATCTTTTTGTAATTATTTGTCATGTATATAACAAATGTGAGATTATCGTTTTGTAATTTATGATGTATATACATAAGTGTCTGGATGAAATCTTGTACCTGAAACTTATTATTCTGATATTGTGAAAGTGAATATTTAATATATATGTTGATTTAGATAATATCCACTTTAACTTACAAATTAAGTAATAAATTATTTTATTAAGTATGAATGAATTTATCTTAATAATAATTTGTTTTGGACTTTATTATTTTATAATATTTTGTTGATTAAGTGTTTATCAGTAAGTCAAAAATTATAACCATTAATGAGAACATAACTCTTTCTACTTTAGATAGCAGTTCAAACATTATAATATGATCATGATTTGATCTATCTAACCTCCACTATGGGACAATTGATGTTATCTGCAACATATTTGTTTAATATAAAAAATTAATGTTAAAAATAATAAGATTTTATAATTATTTTGGATATCACACACTATAATTGTAGAAGTAGTATTACATTTTTCTAGTCTCACCTCAAATATTCGTACAAATAGTAATAGATAATTACTACGACTTTATCGTTTGGATAGACCATGACTTTATTTATTTTTAAACTCGTCAAGATCTTTGTTTAATACCTCTGATTATTGGTGGACCACAACTTTATTCATATATAGATAGAATCATGGATGTATCCCTAGTTGAAATACCTTAAACATGGAAAATATGATAGTACAACATATCCAAATGAACATTTAGATATCTTAAAATTTTGTAACTAAACTGCATTTTAATCATTTTAAATAGAAATCATTTGTATTCTATTTGTTTATAAAAATGCGTATGAAATATTTTTTTCTACTATTTTTCTTACTATCAAGAATTTTTATTATACATTATTACGAAAGAACTAAATTAAAAAATTGACAATAATTAGAATTTTTTTATGTTACATTATCTTTTTCTACTTTTAATTCATTTTTTAGTAATTCCTTAACTTTCAAAATTATTTATTTTTAATAATTTTCTGCATAAATGGTAGTCCAAACTTCTATTCTTCTTGAAATAAAATGACAACTCAAATATCTATTTTATTGAATTTTTATTATAAACCATGAGTAAATACATTATAACTCTTAGTTTTGACATTTACAATAATAATATTCGCCTCTACTAACACATATTCCACTCTTGTGCCCTTGTCCTTTGCAACATATATCACAAAATTGTGTACCTAAACTGCATTTTAATCCATTACAATCTGGTCCTGAACCACCTTGTGTTGTTATTGGTTCTCCAGTAACAGATTCTGCAACAATCAATTCTGTGACACAAAATAAGTTCACAAGTTTTATAAGTAAATTTCTTTCATTTGTTATTATCATTTACAACATATACAAAAAAATTATTAACTACTTTCATTTATCCTTCTCTTTTAATGTTGACTAGTGAATAGTGCAAAACAAATTTTTTTATGAGAGTTATATGTCATAAACAAACTAAGGTAGTGAAAAAAATCATTTTACTAATAATTACCTTGAGGTAGAACCATAGCAACAATTACAATTCCCAAGAAAAAAGTTTGATAGAAATTGAAAGCCATTGCAAAAATATTCTTGGAAGAAAGGCTTATTTGTGTGATTTAGGTATACTTTAGGAATAGAGTGTATAAATCTTAGTTGAAAGAGAGATTTTTATAGTTGTTTCTAGATGAGAATGAGTATAGTATCAATGAAATTTTAATTTCAAAATTACATTATTTAATGAGATTTAATTTGATAATGTAATACATTAAAATTTTTTAAAATGTCAAAAATACTCCTACAACATTTATTTCCACATTTGGCTACATATATTTTACTCCGATTTAGCCAAAAGTTAATATATTTTAAATACACCTATCCTTATCATCTAATTCAATCAACTTTCTCAACTCAAAATTAATAATGTTTAATTTGATAACAAGCTCTTTCCTTATTTTAATAAATATGTTACATTATTTTTATGATTTTTATGCATAGGTTATAATTATGAATTATTACAAGTCTCACACGTTTCAAACACTTTTATTTATACTTTAAAATTTTATAACTTAAAAAGTTAATATACTTATTAATAATTAAATTTTAATTTAATGTATAACCTTACAAACAAAAGACAATATTATAATTAAATAAAAATAACATTATATCATTAAAAATATTAATTATTATAATTAAATTTTAATTTGATATTATTAAAGACAATAAATAATATTTTTACATAAATAAAGATTATAATTTCTTTTGTATTAGTATCAATTTTGAGTTAAGTAAGTTGATTGAATTAAATGATAAGGATAGGTGTATTTAAAATATATTAACGTTTGGCTAAATCAGAGTAAAATATATGTAGCCAAATGTTAAAAGAAATGTTGTAGGGGCAAAAAGTTGAAATTCGACAACTAAAAAAATTTTAATGTATTAAATCATCAAATTAAATCGATATTAAATAATGTAATTATGAAATTAAAATTTCAATAATACTATAATCATTTTGTGCAACCAGGGTTACGGGCAGATAAAAATAAAAATTTATTTTAATTTTCAAAATAGAGGATTCACAATTATAGTTTATATGAAAAACTATGGAAAAATCGGAAAAGGATAAGACAAGTCCGTGAAAATCGGATTTTAGGTCTGGGAGTCGGTTACGTGTGGGAAAGGTATTAGCACCTCCATAATGTTTGTCCTAAGATGGTACCTTTAATTAAATAAATAAAATAAGTTAATTAAATAAATAAAATGAGTGTAATTTTTAAAATTTTTATTTTCGTAAAAAAATGAGAAAAAAATGAAGATAAAAACAAACAAAACTATTTTTTTTTTTAATTTTAGGAAAGGGCCCGACAAGGTTTGACCTTGCTCCTAGTATCTCTATCAATATCAAGAATGAAGAATGAGGGTTACGTAGTTCTTTGGATAAGATTGTTTGTCAGATTGATATTTTTATTTGTGACATTTTTGTAATTAAATTTTTTATATTTGATATTAAAATGATTTATTTCTAAAGTTTCATATTAAATATCGCGTGACGCGTGTGGCCGTTTGATATTTAAGAAAAATTTGGAATAATAATATTAAATATCGTATGACGCGTATGGACATTTGATATCTAATATTATTAAAAAAATAATATTTCAAAATTTTATTTCTAATTTTATATTAAATATCGTATGACGCATGCGACCAATTGATATTTAAAAACTTTAGAATAATAATATTAAATATCATATGACACGTGTGACCATTTGATATCTAACATCATTAGAAAATATAATGTTCGAAAATTTTATTTCTAAAGTTTTATATTATACAAAAGAAATTATATTCTTTATTTATGTAAAAATATTATTTATTGTCTTTAATAATATCAAATTAAACTTTAATTATAATAATTAATATTTTTTTAATGATATAATGCTATTTTTATTTAATTATAATATTATCTTTATTTGTAAATTTATACATTAAATTAAATTTTAATTATTAATAAGTATATTAAATTTTTAACTTATAAAATTTTTAAAGTATAAATAAAAATGTTTGAAACGTGTGAGACTTATAATAATTCATGCATTAAAAATCATAAAAATAATGTAACTGATTTATTAAAATAAGGTAAGAACTTGTTATCAAATTGAAAATTATTAATTTTGAGTTAAGAAAGTATATTGACTTAAATGATATGGATAGGTGTATTTAAATTATATTAACTTTCGACTAAATCAGAGTAAAATGTATGTAGCCAAATGTCAAAAAACTGTTATAGGTGTCAGAAAGTTGAAATTTGACATTTTAAAAAATTTTAATATATTCAATTATGATATTAAATCGTCATTAAATAATGCAAATATGAAATTTTATTGATCCTATACTCATTCTCATATAGAAATAACTATTATACACTCCATTCCTAAAATATATCTAAATTATACAAATAAGTCTTTTTTTTCAAGAATATTTTTACAATGACTTTCAATTTTTATTAAACTTTGTTTTTGGAATTGTAATTGTTGCTCTGGTTCTACCTCAATATAATTAGTAAATTTCATTTCACTACCTTAGTTTGTTTATGACATATAACTCTCATGAAAAATAAAGATTTTGCACTATTCTCTAGTCAACATTAAAAGAGAAGGAGAAATGAAAGTAATTAATAATTTTTGTATATGTTAAAAATTATCATAACAAATGAAAGAAATTTACTTATAAAACTTGTGAACTTGTTTTGTGTCATAGAATCGATATTTGTTGAATGAGTCATTGGAGAACCAATAACAATACAAGGTGGTTTTGGACAAGATTGTAATGGATTCAAATACAGTTTAGGTACAAAATTTTGTAATATATGTTGTACGGGACAAGGGCAAAAAATAAAATATGTGTAAAAGGAGATTATTATGTTTGTAAATGTCAAGACTAGAGTTATAATGTATCCATTCATAGTTTATGATAAAAATTAAATAAAATAGATATTTGAATTATCATTTTATTTTAGTAATAATACAGGTATGGGATATCATTTATGTGAAAAATTAATAAGCATAAATAAATTTCTATGTTACGAAATTACTCGAAAAAAAAGTATAATTTCACAGATAATATGAAGTAGAAAATATAATTTAATCTGAAAAATTCCTAATTCTTGCCAATTTCTTAATTTAAATTATTTCCTTTCTTACGTGTATAATAAAAATTCTTAAAAGCAACAAAATTGGCATAAACAAATTATGTGATATGTGTTATTGTAAGCAAATAAATACAAATGATTTCAAATAACAATTTTACAAATAATATGTGTAAAAAAATTAAAAGTATTTTGAAAAAATTTCTATTTGTTCACTACTTTTTTTTTTTCATTTATTTATTTCACATGTTCATACCAACTAATG
>Ga0209700_106632_pt1 | contig 17612 bp, 6 predicted proteins | sample SiratroredBW_FD_187528 | JGI IMG/M metagenome (GOLD analysis project Ga0209700, IMG submission 187528) | Root nodule microbial communities of legume samples collected from California, USA - Siratro red BW (SPAdes) (version 2) | ecosystem: Host-associated > Plants > Roots > Nodule | place: USA...
TCCAAAAACATACATCAAACATTCTCCCAAAACATTCTAATTTGAACAAGCATTCTAATGATATAGATAAACATTCAACACATATTGTTCTTCCATTTCAAAGAAGATAAAAACACACCTCTTGTAGCGTAGTGGTGATGCCAAAACCGAACCCACAATAGTGATGCGAAAACCAACAACACAAACAAACCCAAATCGGCCAAACGAACCTTACCAAAACCACAAAGCACAAACAAATGCTCAATACAATAACAATATCGGTAAAAGCAAAAGAAAATGGAAGAGAAAGAATGGCGCACAGCTTCAAACCAAACGAAGCACTAATGGACTTGAAATCGAAAATAGAACCATTCAAATCGAAGCTCTCGAAAATGCAAATAAGAGGAAGCAAAATGGAGTAGAATGAGGTGCAAATGGAGGTCGAAAAGTGCAGGAGAAGACGCCGGAACAGTGCTTGGAAGAATACGCGCGCAGCGGAGAAGAAGAAAAGTGAAGAAAAAAAAGGCGCGTTTGAAATAAAATAGAAGCACCACGTCGGTTCTGGACTCCCAACCGACATGGTGCATGCCCTGAAATTTAAAAAAAATTACTGTTAACACACCACGTTGGTTGCAAAACCTAGAACCGACATGGTGTGTGCCCTAATTTCACCTATTTTCCCCAATTTTTCTCAATTTGTCATACAGCATGCACCACGTCAGTTATGAGGCCTTAGCCGACGTAGTGGACAACAATCCCACGTCGGTGATGACCTCTTAACCGACGTGGGATTCACGCGCCTCCTACAACTTTTAAAAATTTGATTTTTTTTTATAAATAGGTCAATGCCGGTTTGTTCCAACCTCGACGTGGGATTGTTCATTTATTTACAAAAATGTCACCGCGTTTCTGACTACATTGTTTACCTCTTTAACCGTTATAAAAAGGAGACATTAAAGCCTATTTTTCTACTAGTGTATGGGCTATGCACAAATTTGAGGTTTTTTTAATAATATTAATGTAAAGGTATCACGTAAAAGTGTGCTCAACTTTGATATTGGATGTTTAAAATACTTTTTTTTTAAGTAACCTTTGATTTGATTTTGCTGTCAATGGAATAAACATGATCTTATTTTTATTTTTTCATTTTTAATTTAGTGATTAATTTGCTTATTCTCTTTCTAAGCTACTTCAACTTGTTAGTCAAATTGTTTTTTCTCTTTCCAAGAACAATTTGATTGGTAAGTTTAAAGATGTCCAAGAAGAAAAGAGTTGACCCACAAGTTAAACAGAAGAAAACAAAAATAATTACTACACCATCCATTGACTACAGAATCCAAGAAAAGAATGCTTAGATAAAAGTAAAAATTATTTTGAACATTCAATAATATTTTTTAATAAGAATATAAGTAAAAATATCAATTTAAAACATACTTAAAACTTAATTAATTATTTTTAATTGATTTTTTTAATTTAAATTACTATCATTTTCATACTAATTTAATCTATATTTGGATGAATTTTGAGAAGTGTAGTAGGTATTGTATAGATGAGGTAATAGGAATGTGAGTTTATAGGGAAACGGCGTGGGATACTTAAATTTGTGCTGACTCTCAGCTCCTATTCCTATGCTTCCGCTGACACTAACACCACTACTTTTCTTCTTCTTCTTCAATGCTCCTTTCACCTTGCTAAAACTTATATAAATAGAAATCAAAATCATTTAATTTCAAATAAAGTATTTTATAATTGTAGTTAGCCTAAAATTGTTCTAGTTTAATACAAGATATAAATATAACTTATTGTTTGTTGACTTATTTTATGAAAATTAATGTGAATTAAAATTTGTCGAACATCATTATTTTTGCATAAAAAATAACTGAAAAGAGTTATTTTTTTTTACCAGAGATGGTAACTCGGTTTCTACTTTCATTTGTATAAATTATTTCGTATAATGCAAAATTTTTATTCAATCAACCGATTCAAAATCGTGTTTACTATCGTTTTTAAGAAAATTATCATCTAAGTCAATAAAAAATTTGCAATTGAAATTAACCACGTTATTTTTAAATATATAAATTCCTCAAATCTTACTTTTGATGAAGTGATGATTATCAAGTCATCGTCTGGATTAATGAAACTTGCATAACAAAATCAACGCCTCCATAAAAATTACAAACGCAACGGAATGGCTTATTAGTCTACTACTTTACGGCTTGCATTCAAACTTTGAACTTATGTAGAAAACTTAAATGTAACAATTTGATATGAAAAATATGCTCTTAAAATTGCTGGACGAAATGAACGATTTAGTTTTCGTTGAAAAAAATTAGTTTATCGTAAATAATTAATAAAGATTTATACACATCATGCAAGTTGGCTAATAAACAATTTTTCAGTTTTTCCTTACACTTGGCTTGACTTTGTTTTCATCAAATACCAAATTGAATCATTGACAACAAGAAGAAACTAAGCATGACAATAGCGCATGATAAGATAAAGCAGCAAGCTCACAAATGCAGAAGCAACATAACATTTGAGATTACTGATACAGTGTATGTATGTGAAGTTAAATCCTTATACAAAAATCTCTTTGGCTTTTAGAAATATTATTAAGAAAACAAGATTGGAGTAGTAACCCATAAGGTATAGCTTCCTGCTAACTCTAAAGTCCATAATGTGTTTCATGTTTCTAAACTAAAAAAACATGTAAGAGAAGTTGTGACATCAAGTTATATTCTAAAGGATGATACAAGTGTCATTGCATATAAGGAACCAGAATCAATTCTTGATCACATCATTGTGAAGCGAAACAATAAAATTGTTACTAAGGACTTAAGCAGACGGAAGCATCAATTTCCCGAATAAGTTATTTGAGAGTTCTTCTACGACTTCAAGATAAAGTATGTAGAATTTAATTCTTGAGGACAAAGATTTGTTAAGAAACGGTATTTGATACAGGACTTTGTATAGTTAGAAATATGTTATTTTTGTTTTATTAATTATGTTGTAGTTATTGGAAACAATTGTTAATTCCTAGCTTTGACTAAGAAAGGCAAGTCTGAACATGACATTCAGACTAAATTGTAAACAATTTTGAGTTATTATTTAAAAAAAAATTAAATTCCATTCTTTCATTGGAGTCCCTAATTTCTTCAATTCATTAAGAATAGTTCTTTTACATAAATTAAGAAAATTGAAAACAAAATGGAGATTAAAGAAAAAGACATATACAAAGAATTGACCAAAGAGAAAGAAACACATAAATAGGAACAAAAAACAACAAACATACTTAAAAGAACAAAATTAATAATTTGCAAACAACGACTCCATATTACATTACTTGGTGAAGAGGTAATTGGATTTGGAGCTACTCACGTTGTCTTAGGACAAATCAAACTAGGATTTTCAAAACTTCGAAATCAACTTACGAAGAAAATTTGCAAGTAGATTTAGAAAAGAGGAAACAACGACTTTGATCAATATGAACAAATATTTGCAAACACATATGAGGACAAAGAAATAGGGGAAACTGGAATTGGAGTTCTTAGGATTACAGTGGTGATGACAAGAAAGGATAATATTTTAGCTCGACAATGGCTTCTTTCACGTTAGGGTTACAATGATGAGTGCTTTAGATGGTTACATATTCAATATTCTGGCTTGACAATGGCTTGATAATGTTTTCCAAAATTTACAGAACCCATTAACATGTTTTGTAAATTTAACTTTTTAATTATTATTTTATCTTAATGTGTATCTAAAATTCATATGTAAAGATGTCTTATTTACATACAAATAGAATTAATAGTACATATGAATTATTTTAATAAAAAAATTTGCAATGCTAATGCACCAAACTCACATACAAATAATTTTTATGGACACTTGTCACCAATTCAATATAGTGTTACCTACGAAAAAACCAATACGTATGGAGATCAATTCGTACCTAATATCCATATGTATATTGTAATTTATATAATTTATATAAGAATTCATGTAGGTAAATATCAATAAGCAACTATCAAATTTCTTATAGTGTAAGGTAAGTAGGTAAAGCATCATAGGTTTATAGATTAGTTGTGTCAAAAATACTTTTATTGTGAGTATGAGTACACGCTACTTAAAATTTAACAAATTGAGCAATATATGAGTGATAAAGACTTATATACATACTCTCTTAGGAAAGTGAGTTGATAGTGTTAGTTTTCTTGTATGTTGGCTAATGATCCATTTATGATTATCTCTAAGTATTTCCTCTTCAAATTGTACAATTATTAAGAAGTTTAAGTAGTGAGTTAATAGGAGTGTGTAAATCCATTTTTTTTAATACATGAATAATTTTTTAGAAAAATCTTATGCATGTTTTATGAGTAGATTAGTAAAAAAAAAAATGCTATATATATTATCAAGGTGGAAATTAATTTAAAAACATATTCATAAAACAAATACTACATAAGTCAAATTCAAACTTAATATTTTTTTCATCAAGTCAAGCTAAAACTTTTAACTAAACTTAATTGAATAGATGAGTCAAGCTTAAACAATTATTATACAAGCCAAGTCCACGCTTCAAAAGCTCAGTTTGACTCCATTGTAGTCATTTATGCACTCCATCAACAAATCAAAGCATTTCGAAGTTGATTATACTACTTCATGTACCATCAATACAAAATCAGATTTTTCAAAATGTTTATATTCAAATTCATGGTCAACTAGTTAATGCACTTGCCAAGATGTTATCGAACATTCAATTTCTTTGTTTAATATCCAAGTCTGGACTAACCAATGCACTTGACCCATTTCGAGGGGAAGTATGAAAGTATCGAAGGAAAATAAAATTTTCTTATTTTGTGCTATCAAACAGTAAATATTGAAGAACAGTAGAAAAATAGAGAGAAAAAATATTTACCGTTATATTAAGTAATATCAAACATATTCGTTAGTGTAAATAAGTTTTATTTTAGGTAACAAGTATGCTTATAATGCTGTAAACTGTATCAGACAAAAATAATATAATTTTTTATTAATTGATTTTATATAGATAACGTTAGGATTAAGGTAATGTATTCGTTAAATAATAAGAAGTTATCAAATTTTAGTTATATTCAAGAAAAGAAATGAAAAAGTATGATTTGAAAATGGAGGTAGTTCGTACTAGTTTTGAAGAGGTGAAAACTGTGACCTTTTTTCTAAGTAAGTTGGTTGGAATAATAAATAGCATTGGTACGTAAAAGAATGGGTGATTTTGTTGTTTGAGACGTGTTTGGTTTTGTTGATACAATAAGTCTTCTGCGTAATTAAGTTGCCAGCATGCATTGGAACTTATCAAACGGCATTCAAACCCCGTGGACTACGGATGGTCAGACCAAACTTATATATATATATTACCTTTTCCATTTTCAAATATTTTATAGTTCTGCATTATTTATTGATTTTTGCTCCTTTTAACATTTCTTCTAGATATTTAAGATATATATAATTCACAAAAAGATACCATTTTATCTATTTTTAACAAACAATTAATATAATCGGATTTTTTTGAAAAGGAAGTATCTGATGGTACACCTTAAGCCCTTTTCTCTAATCAGGACTAATTTGACATTTTATGAGTAAATAAAATTATAATAATAACATTTAGACTATTTAAAATGTATAAAAGTATATTTAAGAGTGTTAACAAACTTATCCGTTTTATATTTATCTAATATTTTAAAGAAAAATAAAAGTTAATTAAGACTAAAGCTATCTTGAAAGTTGTTTTCTAACACATTGAGAAGTAAAATAAAACACTACTAGTGATAAGATCATATTAATTAGAGGATGATACATTTTTACAAATAAATACATAAATTATATTTGTTTTATTATGTTATTATTCTTTCTTTGAAAACATTGAACTACGATATGATATAATTAATGAGCTCTTATGGTAATAATAATGAGTAATTATAATGTTTTTTACTGTATTACAAATAAGAAAATGACTATTTAACCAGTACAACTGAATGATTAGAAAGATGATTCTTTTATATAACAAATTTGACACTTTAAAATATTAAAGTTTTAAAATTTGTATTGCAAATTACTTACCCCGGGATTTTAAAAAATGAATACGAAAATAAACGAATTAATTGTATTTTAAAAAAATTTTGTCTCCTCAACCTTGGGTCCTTGGTCATTTCACCTTTGACCTAGGCACAAGTCCTCTCTGTTTCCGATGTTCCTGCCAAAAATTTCCGTATATTATCTATGCACTTTTAAGTTTAAGTAAAATTTAGAAGAAAAAAACATGTAAGAGATAAAGACAATGTTAAGAAATGTGGATTATGTATCAAAAACTATAAAGTATGATAAAAAAAAAAGTTTATATTTTCAATAATAATAGTTTTTATTATAAAAAATTTTTTAAAAAATAAGACTTTTGTTCTGGGCATGCAAATAGATTATTCGAACCAATAATTATAACTTATTTGATGGAAAAAATATGTTTTTTTGTGTCTTGGGGATTTTCGCTTTTAGATTTTACATAAAAATTTTGTCGGTTATTTTTTTTCTATTAACGTTTTTAGTCCTTATTATAAGTATCATTGTTAAATGATGATGTAGCATTAATACAACTTACCACTTGGACTAAAAATCACAACTTATCCTTTTGTAGCCCGACCTTGACCAATGCATTTTTTGACCAACCTTGACTTGAACATTTTTTCCCTCTCTCACCCGGCTTTGGCCTAACCCTTTTTAGGTCATATATAATTAACTACATTTAAATTATATACATTGTTACTTTATGTTACCCAATGCAAGTGTCATTGGAAAATCTTTGTTATATGTACCAGATATAATGTTGGTATCTGGTTTTGTTATTTGCATAAGAACTACTCCACAGGTATATGAAAAACCTAAGGCAGAGCTAAATTTTAGTTTGTAACACACTTTTTGTTTGCTCTATTATGAATTTTAACATTCTAGTTTCTTCTTATTCGGGTTGTTTGTAATGTTTTGGACGGTAAGTACATCACAAAATTTTCATTGGACTACTCCAAGATTAGCATTTTACACTCTTTCAATCCCTAAAAGCACATTTTATTAGTATTTATAACAATTTGGTGATATAGTTAATTTTCATATTCATTGTAGTGTCGTAAACAAAATATCAGTTAAAAGTGTATGAATTATGTGTTGCATTGGGTGTCCACTATAGTTTCAGTAGGTATAAAGGTCCTAGCAGCAGGTAATATAATTTCTTTACTTTAAAATGTAACATAATTATAGTTTGTATCACTCATATAAACACTATCCAAGAAGGTAGGACATGATTTGACAACATAGTTCTTAGAAGTTAGAAGCAGATGATAATTATTGTTGGTAGCTTAGAATTGCCGTTAACAAGTAGAAAAATATCGAATAAAAAGTGAAGGAAAAGAAAGAAAGAGAGACATTAGAATAAAAAGTTGAAATTGCATGAATGATAGAGGTGAAAATTGAAGCTACTGGGGTGAAGAGAAGCTTAAAATGAAAGTTAAAAAGAGAGAGAGTGTGGTTTTAGGTTGTATTGTGTAGTTGTGTGGCCGTGCGGGTATGCGATCGTACAAGAGAGTTTGAAAGTAGGGGTTGGAAAAGGCTAAAAATAATAAGGTAATCATGAAAGAATCGCATTAAAGCAAACCAGTTTTGTCTTCTTCTCTGTGTTTCTTTGACTCGATGGGAGGCAACGGCCGGTAGCAGGTAAGAGGTCGGTTGGTCACCGGCATCACCAGGTCACTAGCATAGGAAATCAAACATTTTTCCTGCTTTTTTAACTCCACCAAACTCTGCATTATGCATTTATCTTATTTTTTTATTATGATTCTATAGTAATTACAAATAGTAGGGACGCAGGGGCCTCTCCTCAATCTCAGTCTTAGTCAGACCTTTTGTGGGGTGGTGGTGCTCTTGTCTCCTCAAGTGAATTGGTAATGGTATAATATAATGCATTGGCTAAAGACATTGTCTTTTTTTTTTTTTTTTCTTTAAGAATTTTATCTTTGACCACAACAGTTAATTTAAGAGCCCTTTTGCACAGGCTAATTTGGGAACAAAAAACATCTGAAAGGGTAACTAAAAAGCGCCATTAGTGTAGTGTGAGTCAGTCTTTTCTCTCTCTCTCTCTCTTGGCGGTCCTATATATAAGAAGCTATAAGCAGGTTAGGGTTTTCAGAATGAGGAGGACAAACAGCAAACGTTGAGTTGAGTTGAGATGGGTTAGTACTGTGTTGAGGGGAATGTTGGCTGGCTCGAGGCTTTTCACATAGGAGGTTCTCACTGGCAAGAACTATAAGGCTTCGGACCAGGCTTCATTCCCCTCAAAACTTGTTTGTTTCTTGTGTTTTGGGGGAGTCCTATGTTCTTGGATTTGGTTTCATCATGTGCCAACTTCAAACAGAAGGTGGTAATGGTATAAATTATATGTATGTGTTTGGTTACAAGAGTTTAAGGTTGCCTTGCAAAGGTTAGGTTGAGAGGAATGTTGTCTGGCTCGAGGTCATTGAGGAGAATATGTGTATATATACTGATATATGTGAAGTGTTTCAGTTTTCAGGGTAAATTAATGGAAATTAATTTATACCCTAAATGATTCTCGGACCAGGCTTCATTCCCCCCAGCCAACATTTGCTACACACCACAGCTTCTTAATCTGCCCTTGTTTAAGAAGATCCTTATCTTCAAGGGATTGGTAAGCCTTCTGCTGCAATTCTTCAGTGGTTTTCATTAGTACATGTCCTAACTATATACGTATATATATGCTGCTTTCTAGAGTCTTTAATTTACTGTTAATTCTTTCGAGATTAGAGACTTCCCAGATTTAAGGTTACATGGAGTGTTTTTTTATAGTTTCTTGTATGAAGATGTATATACTATGGCTAATCTAGGCTTTTACTTTCTAGCCTTGTCTCCATTTCAGAGGGAGTGAGTGACCTCACATGATGGTTTCTTCCAAGTTTCAAGCTTGAAAGGTGCTACACTCAAATGAGGTCATATGTATTTTTTATTTTTTAGTTTATTTAACTTTTTGACATGATTGAATGTTTAATATTTTTCCTTTGAATGAGAAAAATACAAGGGAAAAAAAAAGTTACCCAGTTTTCAGCTGTATATACGATGCACAAGTAGCTGAGTGATGAAGGCATTAACATCTCTACTCCCATTGAATCTGGCCCTTCTCTCTCGATCTCTGGGAGAGAGAAAGATGATAGAGACATGCATGCTTCAGCGTCACCAACGCCAAGTCCAAGTCTCTCTAGTTTTCTGCAATATTAATTTAAGATTATAGCTTTTGACAGATGCGTGAACATGAAATGGAATGCATTATATTATTGTTATTATTAATATCATTTTTATTATTTGAATAAATTGGCTAATCAGTCCGGGCTCGAATGTTCATTTCTCTGGACAAGAAAGGTGAAAGCATGTACAGTGAAAACCTATCAGATGTGAAATTTTTTCTTCCTTGCTTTATCTGCAGTACTCTGTCTCTAGGTCTTTCTAGGGTTTCAAACTACAAAATCCCTCCCTCTTCTGAAGTCCTTTCAGCTTTTTTTGAATTAACCCCATTTCAGACTGGTGAGTGAAAATTATAGGGAAGGGAACCTCTCAATTTACTGGGCAAAAAAGGGCATCATTTTCATGAATCTGAATCAAAATTGTACTACAGGTAAATCAACAGTTACCCAGTAAAATTCATTGCAGTAAAAAATCTACAGGGCAAATTTCATAATTTAACTCATTAATTCAAACATATTTTTGTTTAGTTTGATAAGAAACAATCAATACATTTTCTTGGTCCTGAATGCGAAACATGCATTTATTCTTAGGGTTCTTTATTATTTTTTTTATAAAACTCTATTATACATTAACTGACTTATTAACACTACAAATTACATTTATTGGCGCAATAAACAATATACTATAATGATATTAAGAACAGACATTACATACAAATCATTTACATTTTATGAATAACTTGAGCAATTTCCTCAAAAGAAATCATACATTACAAGCTTGCTCGAAATCTGGAATGACACGTACATTGAAGAAGGGTTGAGAAATGATAATTAAAATGATTTGCAGTTGATATAGGTTTTGAAACGTAGCTGTTGAATTTATTGAATTTGTTGTGTAGTGAAATGGCAGGCAGGAGTAGTACTGGTAGTGCTAATAAAGGCATGGTAAGCATAGGTTGGTGGAGTTGTGTTGATGAAATAGAATGGATATAGAGAGAAGAGATGTGCTGGAACAGTTAACGAGAAAGAGAAGTGATGACAAGAGGAAGCTAGGTATGGATTCTGTGTGCGTGACTCTTTCTAGAGAACAGATACAAGTTTCCATTATGATGACGAGGCAGATATGTATGTGTAAGCTGATGCAAACTAAACATGGAAAAAGAGAAATTAATAGTGCTGCTGCTATTGCTTCTCCATGGATCTTTCTCTTCTTTTTCTCTTGTTATGTTGTATGCAATGTATGGATATGTACGTGTATGTGTTTTAGTGTAACGTATTTATGGGGCTTTTAAAGTTGTTGAAAGTTCAGAAACCATGTTTGGGAAAGGTCGATGGGATCAGTAAAATCAGCTTCCAAAGCTCCTCCTCCTTTCTGTGATAGTAATGCAGATTTTTAAATTGAAAGAAGATGAAGAAAGAGAGAGTGTGAGACAGAGAAGTAAATGACGACTATCTGACGTTTATTGGGAAATGAAACAGAGAGAAAGAAAGAGCACAGAGACAGAGGTACCCGGGGAACCTTTCATGGCCAACTTGGTCTCTTTAAAGAGGGGAAACAACTGCCAAACTTTATTGTTCACAGTTTCATCATCAATTTATTATCACCACTACCCACCTAGGTACCATTTTACATTTTTTCAACACACTTCTTGTTAATTCAAAAAGGAATAACTTTTATTAGAATAAGATATTATTAATGTACCATCATAGTCTATCCATTCTTAATACTACTATATGCTAGGGTTTGGGTTCCCAGGTCACCAGCTTAATATGTACACCATTAACAATGTGAGTTTTTAGTCTATACAATGTGAGTTATCTTCAAAACATCCTAAGATATTGATATAATTCACATAGAGTTGATAAAATTTAGTTGAAATTTGATGCAAGTCTTTAGACTTTACTCCTAATGTAAACGGACTCTAACACCATGTGTGTTTGTGTATAAATCTTTTCTTGTTGTGTCTTAGGTAATTGGGATTAGTTACTTTTGCCCCACAATTTTGATGGATGAGAAACTTGACAGCCAAACTTACAAGAGTAGAAGGTAGAGACAAACTACCTTCTATTTTATCGAAAGTGATTAATTTTATCGAAATCTCTTGGTGACATTCTATTTTGAAAACAATAATGGAGTAGAAATGAGCATGGCTTTTATAGCATAAAATGAAAAAATACTCCCTAGAATGAAGAAAAATACATTGTTCATAATATTTTTCCTGCATTAACCCTCTTTTCAATGATTTTGTGTGTCTTGAACCAATTATGTCATAAGCATAATTAAGTGCATGCATAACTAATTAAGCTTATTTACAAGGATCATTAATTATGTTATAACATAACCATTTATGTAACTATATCTAGTTGTATTTATGACTAAACAATTATGATTTTGATTTAAGTGGTTAAGTAATATAAATTGATTCTGAAATATCATATATATATATATATATAAGTAAATTTGTTATTTAAAAATTACATGAATATGTAAACGTTTTGTGATAATTATAAATAAAAAAGTGATTTATTTTATTTTCCAAGCAAACAAAATTATATATTTATCTTCTCTTCTATTTGCTTTCAACCAAATAAACTTTACTTTTATTTTATTTTCTTACCTTTTTTTTCTTCTTCTTTTTTTCACCTCTACTTCCACCCAAACATAGTGTAATTTACATTATGTGTGTTCAATTGTGTTCATGATATCCTATAATTAAAATTAGTTCTTATTCTTTTGAAACTTGACCAAATGTTAACCTATGTGTCACACTTGAATCTTTCAAAACATTGAAGATTGAGGGGTTGAATAGCTCCGAGTCTTTTTGCCAACTAAAATATCTTATTTACATTTGGTTTGTGTCATAATGTTCAAGATAATTGTTGTGTAGTCCTTGATTCTCCGACACATCAATAGTTTTGGAACAACAATTTTTTGCATTATTAAGGATCATCTAATATTTATAATAGCAGTTTTTTTTTTAAGACAGATGCAAATGATTATAATTTGGGTACGTTTCTTATTTGTCTCCACAAGATTTCGAGTTACAATGAACGATGATTAGGTATATATTGCGAGCTTATTGGAGTTGTTTTTATACCATGTTGAGTTTAAATGCTTTGAAATTAAATTATATGAATCTTATATCATGCCTGTTACTAATGATAATTCAACAAAGACCTCATATGGGAATAAAATTCAAACTTGGATGAGAAACTAACACCAGCTAAGCATTTGATTTGAAGTGCATATGAATTTTGGTGGTGTAGGGATGCATATAATATAGAAAGAGTCTGAAACAGACACAAAGGGAAGATGAGAGAGAAAAGGTTCATCGGAAAGGGACATTGAGATTACTTGAGTCGCAAGCACATAAGTATGTGTGTCTTCTCAGCACAGTTTTGAGGAAGTGATGGGCCCCGTTTGTATGCATTCTTTCTTATCAATCTCATGTGCATTTTTTGCTTATGTACCATCAGTTCCCCTTCTTGTCTAACGTTCAATACCATGACTCATACAACTAGTACCTTCAACTCCTCTTTCACAATTAGTACTTTCACAATTCGTTAAACCGTATGTTACACAAACATGCAAAAAAATAATAACGAAGAATTTATAAGAACAAAGAGTAACAACATAATACAGTATTAACTAATTTCAGTTTACATCTACAATAAAAAATTTATCAAGAACAAAATATTCCAATTCAAGATTTCTGTTATAGTAAACTTTCATCTTTCGATTGGTTACCATTCTTACAAGATCTTATTTATGCACAAGAATTACTATCAAACTAGTTAATATAAAACACTCAAAACAGTTAGAGAAGACATCTCAACTATACTTCATTTTATAATTTGAAACATCAAATTAATTTGTTAAACTCTGAGATTAAACCAGAAAGTTATAACTGACACAACGTAGATAACTGATCTCTTCTAATATTATGAAGATAAACTCTCCAAAAATAAAATAAATAATTTGATCAAGTTTTATACAAATGGTTTACTGTTATAAGACAATATAAAAATCTTTTTTCAAAGATTTTTACTAAACCAATTTTCATAATAACACGACTTAGGGTAGGCTGAAATTAGAGTTTTGTTATCTCATCAATCTTTAATGAAATTCAAATTCTATTAGACTACCAAAACCAATACATAAGAATTTACATGCAAGTTTTGCTTTTATATAAATAATAATTATATTTGTTCAAAGAAACTAAAGAAAGAGAAGAGAGTGAAATGGAATATAAAATGGGTGAAGTGATGAGAAAAAAAAATAAAAGGAAAAAATAATACTTAAAATTGACAGTAGATGGTAAATTGGTAGGTACATGATCCCGAAGACATGGAAGATCTTCCATCATTTCCTCTTTCAGTTTTGTTGACTATTCGCACCACCAAAGCTTTCCAACTAGTTACTTCTTTGGGAGTGATTTCTTTTTCGATATAAAATACTTTTTACACTTAATAAATTTTCAATATGTTAATAATATTTTTATTATTTTTATTTTAAAATTTATTTATTAAATATTTTTTTTGTCTAAAGTCATTTACAAAAATAAATACGATTAAATAAAAAGTTGTTAATTTCTTTCTTTCTCGATAAATATTAACAAACTTTCTTAATAAATAATAAAAAAATCTTATAAATATTAAAAAGTATCTATATATTTTTTTCAAACAATATTGAATTAATTATCACAAACTTAAATATTTAAAAATAATATGTTAAACTGATTTTTTAAAATTAATCTTATTAAGTTATAAATATCTTAACAGTATCTAATATATTTTTTATTATTGTTAAAAAATAAATAAAATATATGAAAAAGAAGAACAATAGTTTAATACATAAATTTTAAAATAAAAATATAAGAATATTATTGAAATATTGAAAAATTTGTTAAATGGAGGAAGTATTTTGCATGCATCAAGCAACTGTCTACTTCTTTTGGCTATTTTCTTTAATTCCAAGTGTTATTATCCAATTATAAAGACTTTTATGGATTAAAATATTGAATCCTTTCTGAAAAAATTGTCACTACTACCTATTTAAAAAACGAAGCAACATAGTGGTAAATAAGTCACTGAATATAAAGGATAGTTTATTGTTGTTACAGCATACAAATACTAAATTTATGATTGAGTCAGAGATCAAATTTTAATATTAAGAATTAAAGTGTCAAACTTTGTATCAACAAAATTCAGGATAAATAGGACACTATTATTGCTATTATTGTTGTATTTCGTACTACTAATTTTAGATTTAGTGATTCCCTAACGGACCCAAACATTGGGCTTTGTGTGCAGGAAAGTTTGCTTTAGACGGCTTCATTTTGCACCTCCATAGTTTTTTTTTCACCATTAAGAACGTGAATAAACCAAAATGCCCATTGGAGTGGTTTCTATTTGTGGTTCGATCTTAACAGTATTTAGAATACAAAACTTTTTTAATATAAAACTTTGTACAATTTGAAAATATGTTTTCGATTTTATAATTTAGAAGTCATTTTTAATTTGAAATTACTTTTAGGATTATATAATTCAAAATATATTTATTTTTTTTAAAATATATTTCAAATTAGACATTCTGGAAGCTAATTCTAAAATGCATTTTATTTTCAAATCATATTTTAGATTATACAATCTAGAATGTGGAAGGTAATTTCAAAATGCATTTTGTTTTGTATGTGATATCCATCAAGAACATAATGTAGAATGCATTCAACAATTTTACTAAACTAGGGTATGTCCAGAAAACAACCTCAGAAGACTTGTGACACCTACTCCAATGAATATATTGGTCATGCTCAAGCAACATCATTAGATGTTGCATTTCAATTCTTGATCATTTGAGTGATATATTATATTTCTATTTGGCATTATATAATTACTTGATTTTTGTCACATTATCCACATTGTTCTCTTTTAAGGTTAGGAATATGTTTGTCACCTTGATTTGAATTTTCATCATGTCCAAAAGTAACCCATGTTCATCAGCTTTTAATCTCCAAGTATAAGTTTGACCAACTAATAACTCAAACAATGGATGAATATACGTCCCATATATGACCTTTAACACCCACCCTTCTCCATTGGGGACATGTTTGCCCATAATTTGAAAGGACCAACACACTTTCTTGTACCTATTAGAGTCACATTTAAGTCATGCTTGTACTTTCTATACTTAACACGTTTACAACCTAATAACCTAAATGTTTTCATTCCTTATTGTCCATTTGCTTTATCAAATCTAAATATGACAATCACCAAACCAAGGCTAAATGCAACTCCACAAACCCATTGAAGTAAATCATCTCGCATTGGAAATACCTACAAAAAAACACACAACATTGTATTATATGAGGTGTCCAAATTCTTAGACAAATAAAAGATAATCAATTTACTTCATATGTTGTGAAATGACTAACTCACTCATCTTCATCACCATCAAAGTTAACTAACTCTAATTGTTCCATATCCGACTCTAACACATGGTCTTTCATCCTTACATGCAACAATCAACTTCATTTAAGCAAATAAAACAAGCAACAAATCCAAATATAAATATACTACACAAATATATTTTAGATTGGTGAAATCTAAAATTCAAAATACATGTTCCGGATTAGCCTATTCTAAAATACAAAATTACCTTTTGGATTGAAATTCTTCAGGTGCATTCCAGAATACAAAACGTGCCTTCTGGACGGTACAATGGAAAATACAATTTATTTTCCAAATTGTACAATCTAGTATACATTTTTATATTTAGGAATGGGCTAATTCGGAAGTCAGAAACATATTCGAGATTGTACAACTAGAAAACAAATTACATTTTAGATTATACAAATCCAGAAGGCACTTTTCTATTCCCAATTGTGCAATCCATAGTACATTTTTTTACTTTTTGATTTTATAATCTAGAATTCTAACTTTCAACGAAAATAAATTCCAGATTTTGCAATATGATGATTTTCTATATTACAAAATTCGGAATACTAATCAAAATCAGGCCACCTCCACTTACTTGAGACAAAAACGTTGTCTTTAAATACCCACACCAACTCCCCACCACCATGAAAACGCCACCACCAACCACCACGGGCCTCCACCCACACCAATGACCTCTACCACCTACAACACAACACTACAAGAGTACAACTGTAGTGAAACTCTAACCGCATACCTTCATTTTCACTTGTCACCCACATGTATATTCTTTTTCCTAAGGACAATTAAGTCTTTTCTACGAAGATACTTTTAGAATATCAAATTTTATGAAGATGGAAGAAGAAGCTATGAAGATACATGAAGAAATCGTCTTTGCTTTGGCTATTGCTTCCTGCACCCCATCAAATGTTTCTTCCACCTCATCATATTTTAAAATCCCGAATCATGTCCTTGACAATTTAATATGAAAGGAGAGGTGCATTGTGGTTGACGGTGGATTAAGATGACTACGATGTCATTAGTTGTGCTTTTTTCAGACGAGTTTTTGCGGATAAGTTTGGATTGTTTTAGAAATAAAGAAAGATGACGTGGATAAGTTTTAGAATTCTTTTTTTGTTTTTTCACGTTAAGATGTGTTACATGTTTTTAAAAATCAGGTTCTTGAAGAGACTTTTAAAATTAGTATTCATAAAGTCATTTAGGGGTGTAGGATATATTCTTCAATGATTTTCTGAAAGTTAAGAAATATGTTTAGAAAAAGACATTTCAAAAGTCAAAAATGCATTCTAGAAAAGAATTTCTAGAAATTAAGAAATACGTACCGGAAAAAACTTTTCGAAAGCCAAAAATGCATTTCGAAAAGAATTTTCTAGAAGTTGAAAATAAATTCTGAAAAGAACTTTCTAAAGTGACACTTTTGTCTTACTAATGGTGCAAAAAGTAAATGATGGGACGTAGGAAGCAACTACCCTTTGCTATAAGAAAGCTCCTAATTATAGGCCAAGAGTTGGGCCTTAAATTAAAATTAACGCAATTGCTTTCTGGACCTAATCAATTGCTTCTTGCAACCCATCAATTTTAAAAAATGATAATTATGGTGTTATCAATTTTGAGAGGTGGTTGAGGTATTTTTGAAAGTATTTTATGGAATATATTTTCGGAAAGTAGATTCCAAAATATATTTTTATAATATGTTTCAAAAAATAAATTTTGGAATATATTTTCGGAAACGATTTTTCGAAAACATATTCTAGAACGATTATTCCGGAATACCTTTTCTACGTGAAATCCTATTCAGAAAACCAATTTCGAAAGGTTTTTAGAATCCTCCCAGAATGTAAAAAAAAAAAAAAAAAAAAAAAAAAAAAAAAAAAAAAAAAAAAAAAAAAAAAAAAAAAAAAAAAAAAA
>Ga0209700_106633_pt1 | contig 17610 bp, 10 predicted proteins | sample SiratroredBW_FD_187528 | JGI IMG/M metagenome (GOLD analysis project Ga0209700, IMG submission 187528) | Root nodule microbial communities of legume samples collected from California, USA - Siratro red BW (SPAdes) (version 2) | ecosystem: Host-associated > Plants > Roots > Nodule | place: USA...
TTATTATTATTATTATTATTATTATTAATAATAAAATAAATATTATTAATAACATTATTACTAGATATTATTAATATTATTTATATTTAAATAAAATTGTTGTTATTATTAATAACATTATCATTATTATTATTAATATTATAAATATTATTAATAATGTTAATATTAGTATTATTATTAATTATAGAAATTATAATTACAATAATAATAATAACAATAATTATAATAAGAATACTAATAATCATATTATGACAATAATGTTGCTCTGGTTTAGTAGTAAGTTCAGTTTTGTTGGTGCATGTGGGACTTGGGTTTGAATCTCACTTAATGCACATTGTTAATAAAACTAATTAAAAAAATAATAAAAATAATTCTAAAAAATAAATATACTAAAAATAAAATATAAAAGTAGTAATAAAATTGAAAAGAAAAAAATTTCAATTTTTTTTGTAGTGGGTGTTGAGTGATTGAAAAGTTAATAGTAGTGGTAACTCATTCTATTAGAATCTGAATCTGAATAAACTTTGACTACCTTAACAACTAACATGCATTGATTAGTACGAGAATACATTTTATTTGCAAACGATGGTCTATTAATGTTGATTCGATTGGTACTTATGCGTAGATGTAGTCATTACTTCTGATATCAATCACCTGCGAAAGGAAAACATGTTCCATATAAAGTGATAGTTCGATTTAAAGTCATGTTCATCATCGTTAAGATATAATTAATATACTAATATCATAAATGATGTGTGAAGAAAATTATATAAATTCTAATAATACAAAAAGAATACATATTTAGGGTAAGTTAAAAGTCGACTCTAACAAATAGAAGTTAACATTGATTAGTTAATGATGTTAGATTTGAGTTGTGCATGCAGGAGATTTTAAAATCATAAATGTTAATTCATTAGTATAAACTTGTTTAGGTCGACTCTAACTACTTGTTACTTTATCACTATTTTTTAAATTAATTTTTAATTAAATAGTCTAGCGTTAGTGATTACAATATTTTTTTTATTTTAATATTTATTTAATTTGGTGTTAACTACATCGACATTAAATCAAATTTATTTTTAATATTAATTTAATTTGCATGGGTATGGGTGAAGTTGATGATAGTAGTTTTAAAAAATGTTTTTCATACAATGCATCTATCCTCAATAGAAACAACACAAAAAAGATAAATAATTTTTGTTTAATAGATGAAGAAGATAAGTATGAATGAGACAAATGAATTTAGATGAAGGAGATGAGTGTAGATGAAAGAGATGTGTGAAAGAAGGAGATGCGTGTGATCAAGTTTATTTTTTTGATTATTTTGTGTTTGGGTCGTGTCTTAGTTGCTAAGCTGTGTTTTTCTTCTATTTGTTTTTGTTGATAGCTTGTTTTTAGTTGGGCCTCACTATTTTGAGTCCACTAGTTTCTTCATGTGTGTTTCTTTTGTATTTTGCTCATGGACATGGTGTTTTTTTAATTAGAATTTAATTTTGTAGATCTTTTTCATTTTCTTCCTAACCCTAATTTTCTTCTTCTTTCTTATTATATGTTGTTATCTTCCTCCACACTAGTTTTTCTACATCATTCCCATGCATCGCTTATTCTCTTTTATTACTTTGTTATGGTATCAAAGTTATCCTTTTGAAGAGTTTGTTGCATCTTCCGATCTTTTTGGTTTCTTTTTCTTTCTTCATGTTTTATTTTTCTATTCTTGCTATTTTTCATTTTTTTTTTCATAATGGTTGAAGATCAACTTGCAAAGACCTTTCTTTACCTTCTTCCGCATGAAAATCTGACTACTCCTTTGGTCTCGTTAGTTTTAGAATTTACCAATTATCACTTGTTCGAGCGGACTTATGATCACCACCACTCTTAACACCAAGAACAAAGTAGATTTTATCCATGGTACAACTCCTTAACCAGCTAAAACTAACCTACCTTTTCAACGTGGAGTCGTTGCAACCATATGGTTATCTCCTGATTAGTTCACTTCGTTTCTGTTCAAATCGATCAAAACATTACATGGTTGGACAAAGCCCGAGACATATGAAAAAGATAAGGTATTCTCAAGGGATTTCTCAGGTCTCTGATTTACAAATGGAAGCCTCAACCCTAAGCCAATGTGACTTTTCTGTTATTGAGTATTTTACCAAACTCAAAGTTATTTGGGTTGAATTAGATAATTTTAAGCATGGCCCTGTTTGCGTTTGTTCCATTAAATATTCTTGCTATGCTTTTTTTTTCTATTATTTCCGAAAGAGAGAAAGAGGATCAAGCATACAATTTATTTCGAGGTTTAAATGATCAATACAACAATATCAAGACTCACCTGCTTTTAATGGAACATATTCTTTTTATAACGATTTTTTTTTTTTTTCTTTGTGGATCAATAAGAAGATTTACACATTGTGGGAGAAATGATCACACTATTAAGACCTATTACAAGAAACATAACTATCCTATTAGACACAAACTTTATAATGGTAAAACTTCACAAGTTAAGAATATTGTTGATCAAGAAGATAATGCTAATGATAAAGATCAAAATAATCAAGACGTTGGCGATATTAGTCTCAGCTCAATAGCAATATCAGATCTTCTCTAATATATTAAAGGATAACAATCTTGCTAACTAAGGTCAAGATAATCAAATTAGTTTTGTCTCCTCTTCTATATCGGCTCACCAAGCTCTGAACTTGTCTCCTAACAATATCAATCCTTTAAACAAGTTTATTTTTAAACAAACATGTTGGATTTTAGATTTAGAAATGTTCGTTTAAACATAAACTTATTTAAAAAAAATGATATTACCAATTTGATTAAACTTGACTTTGGTTACCAGAATTGTTATTCTTGAATAGATCAGAGAATATCTGATATTGTTGTTAAGTGAGACGAATATTTCTAATGTCTTATTGATATTTATCATTAGCATTATATTCTTGAACAATAATATTGTTGACTTGTGAAATTTTACGATTATAAAATTTGATATGAGGAGAATGATAGTCATGTTTCTTGTATAAGTGTAGATCTTCTTATTGCCATGAGGTTTAAAACCCTTACCTTCTTGATTAGGAAAACCATTCTTTTTATAGCAAAACCATTCTTTTTATAGCAAACATACTTTGTATGATCACTTATCCCACGATCACTTATCCCACAAAAGAAACAAGTGTTCGTAGACTATATCATTCACAAAAAAATATTATATAACTATTGAACCACACAAAAGATCATTACAAGTGGAATGTGTCCTTATAATAAAAGAATATAAGCCTTGATATTGTTGCATCGATCATTTAAATTAGAAGAAATTGGATGACTTCATTCTCTTGATTTCTTTTAGAAATAATAGAAGAAACAGAACAAAAACACTTAATGAAACACTTAAATAATCAACTAGACTACGTTAACTTTATTTATTTATAATATTTATTTTAAAATATATAAGCTTCTATTAAAAAGTTAATAATAGTTAATATTAACTTAAAATTGATTAATATAACACTAACTGGTACTTTTATTTATTGAACATTATGATGGGTTTAGAGTGGATTAAGCAACTCTATTATTATAGTGAGCATAGCTTAACAGATATACATATTTTACATAAATGAATAAATTTAAAAATAATTTTACACTTAAAAAAGCTAATCATTTGCTTAAAGTCGACTTTGCTAATTCTATTGATGTGGCATTTTGGTTAACAATACTATCTAAAAAGCTAATTTTCTTTTACTCTTGTACTAAACTTTTTCTCTCTTGTATTCTTATGTGTAGAATGAATTGTGTAAAACTAAACAATCGGTGACCTAATTAATTGAACAAATCGGTTTTTGTCTGACTTGTTGAGTCATTGCTTGTTTACTCAATATAAGGTTAGACCGATTTAAAATTAGTCAGACCGATTAACACAATTATTTAATTTATGTTTAGGATAGGTAGAATTTTGTAATGTTTTGACTAGGTTAAATGGATGTATAATTTGTATATATGTTTGTTATAATTATTATAATGAGAATTTGTATTGTATCAAGAAAATTATGGTTATCTATTTAAGTCATTGATAATATTTTCAAAATAAATGTAAACAATTTATCTTTATTTTAAATAAAATAAAATAAATATATAGATAGTGAGTTTAAAAGAAATGCAAAAATTAGGTTGTTACCTAAGTTGATAGCAATAGCTCTGTTCCAACATATTTCTAGTTTATATGATTAATCTGATGATTGCAAATAAAATTGGTGAGTTGGAAAATGTATAATTGAGAGGAGAATAATGATGCAACGAAAATAAATATATGTATCTTTCAAATATGTTTTTCTTATTTGTAGAAGTAAGGAGGTGACAAAACAATATCAAATAGAGAATACTATATGGTTAATACGGTATATGTTTTAATATACAATAATTTATTTTATAATATAATTAATATGTATGTTTTGATATTTAATTTGAATTATTATACTATAAATGTATTAATCGAATTATTATTAATAATTATTTATATTCTTAATATATATTATATATTTATACAAAATTTTCTTTTGCATACAAGTTGGAGCATCCAAATATTTATAAATATATTGTTGTGAACAAAAAAATTACGTACATAATGAAATGTTGTAAGTTTTATGATTGTGAGAAAAATAAGTTAACTACTTTTGCTAATTTAATTATTAGTTCTTTTCTAATAATTTAGTGTATAATGTTAGCTATATATATTTGAAAAAAAAAATTATGTACCTAACAGATGATTATAAGTTTCATTATTGTGAGAGAAACAATTTGACTACTTTTGTTAATTTAACTAGTTTTTGTTCTATTAATTTAATGTAAACATTTAAGTTGCTTGAGTTAATTAATCCCTTTTGGAAGCTCACATAAAGGTTGTTAATCAATATTTCTTTTTATGCACTTCTAACCTTTACCCTTAAATGTGTGTATACTTTTTATACCCTTAAATGCCGAAACTTTGACTATTTATACTTTGCATTCACTGTTACCTGAAAAGGTTAAAATATACTCCATAATACTGTACATTTCTTTTAGTCATTTTTTTTAAGGCTTATTTTTATTGTTCTAATATAAATGATTTTATAAAATATTTTTATAATTTTTTTCCTGAAACATCTTTAATAATGACATTATATTTAGGTATTTTATATTCAATTATTTGCTCCACTTTTTCCAATAATAATAAACTATATTAACTAGAGAGGGGTAACAGAAACCAAATAATTGGTAGGTGTTTAAATAAGTAATTATGGATGATTTGAGAGATAAAATCATTTTTTTATAAATACAGTAACATTAATTAATTAGCTTTCTTCTTTAAAAGAATTACTTAATTTTAAATAATTTTTTTAATTGTTGTAAATGAGTTAAAAATGAATTATAAGAGAAAAATGAAAACAATTATAAAAAAGGAAAAAATAATTAAGAATCGGTATATTTTCTTATAATTTTGTTTTATATTCATCTCTTACTATTAAAAAAAGACTACAGAAAACTAACGTTTTCTGTTTTAGTTTCTTTTTAAAAAATACAAACATGAAAGAAATTTTAAAGATTTGTAAGAATAAAGATAAAAATATTACCAGTGAATATGTAAATAAATAAATAAAGCCTTTTTTAACTTTTTTGTAATTAGTTGTGTCTTACATCCATTTCTCACCGCATGCATTATACAACTTTTTATTTCATTTTCCTATCAACAACTTTTTCTTTCATTTCATCATGATAAAGCTTTTAAGTTTCTAATTAGTTTTAGTTAAACAAACAAACTGTTAAACTCTTACCAGAAAGAAATAATAATGACCCATTCATGAAGACATTTTCAGCCAACCATATGGCTCATGCATGATTCAATTCTCAAGTAAGAATGTAACTAAAATGAACAAAGATGATAAAAGAAGAACACAGACAAACCTTTGCAATTGGCGTTCTCTTTGAGACTCTAGGGTTTATGAAAACATGAAGAAGCATTGAGATATTGGCACGGCTCAATCAAACCGAACACTACACACACAAACATACAATGTTTCTAGGGCAAGGACACAAGCGTGTAGTACACATGTCTGAGTGAACCAGGCCAATATCACAATAACTACCTCATATACTTGTGTCTGCGCATTCTTTGTTCTTTTTGTGCCTGAACGAAGGCTGGTGTTTGCAGAGAAGAGAAGGCACAAGGTAAAGAGAAGAGGAGAGTGTTCCTTTGAAGGTTATGTTGTGAGTGTTGAGAATGTCTCGGCCGGGTTTTAAGATGATTTTCAAAAAGGGTGTCTGCACATAGCATTTAAAATCCCCGACTACCAAAGCATAAAGCTGGGACAACGCATTTAAACCGATACTTCTCCCTCCATCCCACTTTTTATTTCCCCTCACCAACAATTTTTTCTCTTCTATTCTATATTATAATAATGTTGTTGTTATCCTTCTATAACAAAGTCCTATCTTTTTCAAGTTAATATACTTTTATCATTCTAATTATAAATAAATAAAGAATTTAATAGACGTGTATTGTCCCTATAGAGTTTTTAGTAAAAGTTCTGTAAATTTTTTTGCTGTTTTAATCGGATTCTTTGTTAGATTTATTATATTGAAGTAAAACTTGTATGATAAACCAGACTTAAAAAATATCATATATAATTAAATAGTGATATAAAGATTACATATTATTATTCAAAAATAAATACATTGAAGATATAAAATATTTAATATTTTTTTACATTATCTTCTTATATATTTGGTTGTTCTAGACCATTAATATTTTAGCATTTCAAAGTCTAATTAATGTTTTTTTTATGACCTTATTCAATATACAATAACGCAAGTGGTACACACATCACTTTATTCTAGGAATAGTATAGTATTTCAAGACTATAACATTCTCCTTCGGTTTCAAAATATTGACCGATTTAACAATGTAAAAGAATTCAAATTTGCCAATATTTTCATCTATTAATAAAATATTATTGTGTTTCTTTTTCATATATCCTTAAATTAATTACTAAATTTTATTTATAAGATCCTATATAAACTAATTCATGGAAGAAAAATTAGTTAAATTTTAATTGAATATAATAAATTTACAATTAATAATACTTTTATTGCTTTAAAATTATCCTTATCATATTTTAATTTAAATTAATTGACTGAGACTTCTTGTGATTTATGAATATTGATATTCTCAAATTAAATTCAGAAAAACCTTCTATTATTAATTTTAAGTGTTTATTATTTTTTTCTAAGAACATGTCATTTGATTAAAAATATTTTAAAAAATATTAATTAACTCATCATTCAATAACAAAAATATTATAAGAAGGGTTAAGCAGTGATTTTAGAAGAGTTTTATAAATATGAATAGGAGAATATTTTTTTTGGTATTTATTTAAACAATGCATTTATGAAAAAAGTTAGATTACATGAATAAATTGTTTAAAAGATGGATATATTTTTGTTCTTAATATATCGTGGTTACACTGGTATCTAGACTTTGTATTCACCCATATGTCTAGGTAAGGTTTTGTGTTATTGTGTGTTCATATACCTTAGTAGTTATGAACAAAAACGTTCAATTATACACGGATTTAATATCTCAACTATTTTTTTATATATTTACTTCTCTTTTCATTAATAGAAAAGTATAAATTTAAACAAAATTATCTTTAACTTTTCAATTATTTTATATATATTTTTATAAGTAAATAAATCCTAAACCCTAAATAATATTATACAGATTATTCTTAACTATACCTATAATGAATGATATATAATGGAAAAATATTATTTAGAAAACTTACTATTATTTTAAAATTAAAGTATTTTAAACTACTATTGTACAACAGAGAGTATTAAATAAGAACAATTTAATCAAAATATAATAATATTTAATATCAAATATTTTAAAATTCATATGGATTAACTATAAACAATTAATCTTAACAAAAGGTGGGGGTGTAGTTGATAGAGATTAGATTAGTTGAGAGATATTTTGAGTTTATAATATCAGTATATCCAAAATGTAAATTGGTTATATGTAAAAAGAGAAATGAATTACTAAGAGAGAAGAAGAAGAGAGTGAAAGTAGGTGGTGGTTAGAAGTCAAAACTAGGGTTTCGAGTAAAGATAGAGATGGAGGGTAAGCAGTCAAAAGTAACCCTAGTGAGGGTGGGGATGAGCGGGGAAGGAAGGGTAGAAGTGTAATTGTATGAACTGACATGGGCACTTTTGGTTAGGGTCAAGAATGGGCAGAGAAGGAAGAAAGAGGTTGAGCATGATGGCGATACTCGTTGGCACAGAGGAACCAGAAAGACCACCACATTTAATGAGGGAATCTCCCTCTGGAATAGACAGGCTGCAACATTAATAGGCGAGGTACCCATGAAACTGTGTCTTAGAACTGTCAAAACCATTTCACTCCCCACTCTATACTTTCTTTCTTTTCTTTTCGGTTGAGAACTTGAGACTACTCATCAAGTAGTAGTAACTAATAGGGTGGGGTTGACTTGCTTTGGAGGAAAACCAATTCCATGGCTTAAAGGCTCTCTGATGTTTGCTCAATATGGCAAAGCAGTATCTCTGTTGCAATTGCCAACCCTTGTTTTATATACCACCTAGTTTGTGGTTTGGTTGATATGGTATTTATGGGAACAATTAATGATACCTTACATTAATATCTTCACTCTTTTTCCTGTTGCAATCTGGTTAGGTTACACATGCACACACACTCAACGTCTATATTTATTTTTTATCAAATTAATTTATGATCATCCTCATGAGAGTACAACTTGACCATGATTTCACATTATTTAGGGCATTTCTGTTAATGTTTATATGCTATCATGGGAATATGCTACTTGCAATATTAGAATTGGGAAACTCCAAACCAGATATGCAACAAACTTGAAAATGAAGTGGAGAACCCTTCCTTGAGATTTGAAAGAGATGTAGCCATAAATTACAGTAGATCTGGTATAAGAAGTGAGTGTATACAGTTCAAATATTTTATTTGTCTTAAAAGTGATTTTGCTATATATATGAAACTTGAAACTTGAAAACTTGATTGATTAACATGGAGAATAATGTTGTGGAAAGATGTTATTGAAATTTGAGAAAAAATGCTTTAGAAAAGTTATGTCTATAAGTAACATTTCAACAAAAAGAAGATTTGAGAGCTCTATTGGAATAAGTTTTAAGTTTGAAAGTTAAATGCTACTACAAGAAGAAGGGCTCACAAAGTTCATTTTTTTTTTTTTAATTTCTTGAAGTTGGGGGATTCCTCCCAACAATTAACACTAAAAAATTAAATAAAAAAACTGTAATGGTAGGTAAATAAGTTAATCTAAATAATATTATGAAAATCTTGTACTTTTTTTCGTGTAGCAGCTAATAAAACAGTGATTATACTATATAATGATTTGTTATATGCACAATATATTTAATATAGACAGTGCAATAATATTAAAATTAACATAGGCAGACAGGTGTGAAAAAAAAAAGCATATGACATAAGAGATGATAGATTTGTAGAATTAAACTCATGCAGAATTTGAATGGATGATTAATATTAATACTGATTAAAATAATTTTATATTGTATGTTTGTATAATCAAGACTAGTTTATTTCTCAGGATTTTTTTAGTGTCATTAGAGGTGTCTCCCATGTAAATACATCAAATTCACACAATTTAAATCAAAATAATTCATAAATTAAATTGATAGTAGTATTTTTGTCCAAACATCATTAATATACAGTTGATCTAAGTATGAGACTTTAAACAATCTCAAACTTAAGTTTTGGATAGAAAACTTCTTTTGGAGAAGATATATATTATTGAAAGATGATCAATTAAATTTTTCATTAGGGCTCAGGATGGGTTGAGTTAAAAAAGACTAAACTAAACCTGACTTACTTTTTTTTAGTCAAATATATGTTAACCGGATAAACTCACTTAAGCATGTTTTTTTTAACTTATTTTATATATTGATAGTAGTACAATTAAAGTAAATTAATTTGACTCACTATTTATAGTTGTAAAATCAAAGTTTTTGTCTATTTCACCAAGCACTCTTATAAAAATATTAAGTGAAAAATTTATAAAAATATTAAATAAAAAAGCAAAGTGTCAATCTATATAACTAGGTAAACAAATAAATTAAGTATTCAAATCATTCACACATTATCGAGCAGTATTTAGAATGATCAAATACACCTACATAGTTAGAAGTAGTAAACAATTATAACAAAAAAAGTGATTAAAAATAATAAAGAGTTGTTATGTGGATTACGGGTTAATCCATATCCAACCAGGTTCAACTCATGGATTAAATGAACAAAATTTAGTTTGACCCACATTTAAAAAAAAATATATTTTATTTTTCAACCCAACTCGATTCAAACTCGTGATGAGTCATATTGGCTCACGGATTGGAATCGACTTTGATACCTTTGGTTTTCATGACAATCTACATATATTTCACACCAATCAAATATTTCATTTAAAAATCAGATATTTTTTTATTGGCAAAAGAATAAAATAAATATGTATCACAGAGGGGTGGTTCAACCCATATATAAATACTACAAGCTAAGATTTCAGAGTGTTTTAGCAACAATACTCCTAAGACATTCCTTCAAAATGTACAACACTTTGTATCTCAATGTTTCAAATTTTACAAACATGAACCAACACCATAATAGACTTGGTTATCTAAGCAGCTAAGATACAATTATAAAAGCGGTGGTTCACCTTGATTACAGTTCTTAGTTTGTATATGAATGCAAAAGGAGTACAATTTTACTGAAAGACTTGAAGATAAAAAAGTGTGAGCTATTATGACTAAAAGTTCTACTAGAAGACTTGAAGATAAAAAAAAAGTGTGAGCTATTTATGGCTAAAAGTTCTACCGAAAGACTCGAAAGACTTGAAAATAAAATGGGATGGACCTGTAGCTATATTGTGACAACAAATCTACAATTAGCATAGTTCATAATCCAATACATGACAAAGTTAAACATATTAAAGTGGACAAAATTTTTTAAAAGAAGTTGGACAACAACAAGATTTGTACACCATATGTTTCTTCTCAAGGATTGCTTGCATATATATATATATATATTAACAATAATTTTGAAAGAATTATGTCCAAGCTGGATATGAAAAACACTTATTCACTAACTTGAGGGGAAGTGTTGAGTTATTTTAGAAAACTTTCTATGTTCATTTCACTAGTTTTAATTTTGCCATATTAATTTTAATTCAGTATTTGGGGCTTTAATTCTGTATATTTGATCTTTATTTTAGATTATAAGTCTCATACTTTGAGAGATACTATTTGATAAGTAATTGGACGATATGACATAATCCTTTAGATGCTAGTTTTTTATTATAACAAATACTATAAGAATGCAAAACGTCTAATGAAGTGTTAAGCATACAGATGCATTAGAAGAAGAGAGCTAGTACCATTAGACGTTGTTTGATAATGTCAGCATACATATACTGGATGCACATTATGCCTGCACTCACTAAGACGTTTTGAACTAGAAGCAATGCAGAAGATAATAAGTTAGAAGAATAGTCTAGACAAAGACTATGATCTTGTAACATGAGAAAAAACCAATAGACACACTCATCCTAGTGAGGAGTAATCAAAAGATCTATTGAGTCTAGAGGATGTTTTGAATGAACACATTAGATAATATCTTAAGTATATAATGGATAGACGATATAAGAATGCAAAGTGAAGTAAAAAATAATCTATAACACTTAGTTGTGTTAGATAAAGGCACCAAATGATACATATAAACTAAAGTGCGTCAGATGAGCTAATATATCTTAAGCTAGACAAAACCAACCTTAGAAGAGTGTCAAACGAAGCAAATCAACACTTTTACCTCAGGGAGTCTCTAAACCTCATACTTTAATCATTATTTTCTTATATTTTCTTATACGCGTTATATGATTGAAAATGAATTTTTGAAAATAAAAAATTAATGTTTTATTCTCTAATCAGAAAATCTTGCACTTATTAATATTAATAAGATTCAAAAATATTTTTGATATAAGTTTTTAAGTATAATTTGATTTAACGTTCAAAATTTAGACAGACTTGAAAAGTTTAGAACTTATATTTATATCTTCAAATAAAAGGTTTTTATAATTTAAGAGATTATATCCTGGAATTATCTAAAGTGATTATTTGATTGTCTAGATACTTAAATTTAAATCATAAATGGTCAATAACGTTCAAATAATTTTCAGAATGGATAAAAGCATTGCAAAAAGCACTATAAGACGCATACAACATATTTCTTATTCAAACGTGTATAGAGCTTTTGAGACAAAGTGATACGAGAACTGAAAAAAGAAGACTAAAAGACGAAGACAAAGCTACATTGAAAGAATTACACAAAAGACTTATAAACAAAACAATAGCGAATAAAGTCCAACATTCCTATTTTGCTAAAAGAAAAGAAAGAATTAAGGGGCATAATTATGTGATAAAGACGTGAAGATCTCATCAAAGCCAAAGTTGTTATTTATAGCATCTTCAGAAGAACAAGACAAAGAGAAGAGCGAGCTAGTGAATAAAGAAGATTTTAATACATCAAGTCTCAATGTTCAAGAATTGCTACACATATGAAAAAATTTCAAATATGAATTGAAAAATTCATTAAATACACTAAAAAAGTTCAATAGTGTAGAGTATTTTAGTAAATATAAGCTTCAAACGGTTATCATTCTAAAAGTTGATAAAGAAGCTGCTAAACCATTGTAAATTTCTTACTCTGTAAAGTTAGTTTACACTGAGCTTACATTGTTCTCTCTATTGATAGTATTTTCTTATTGTTTTGAGAGGTCTTGATTTCAGGGGAAAAATTAAAAATGATTTACCTGAAGAGGTGAAGAATACTTATTACCTAGAGAGGTAGAGAATACTTATTACCTAGAGAGGTGAAAAATACTTGTTGTATGGAGAGGTACATAATAATTGTTACATGGAAAGGTGAAAAACACTCGTTCCTGAAAAGGCACTAAAACTTGTGCACGGAGAAGAACAGAATATTCATTCCTGTAAAAGTATTAAAACTTGTTTAGTAAAAATTCTTAAACGGATCTTTTTTAAGAAAATTGGACGTTGAACCAGAATAAAGATGTATCTACTTCTCTTTCCCTTATATTTATTTTATCTTTAAATTATTTATATTCCACGATTTGAGTTAGACATCATTCAATTTTCCTTTTAAAACTAACTAACAACATCAAAGTTATAAGAAAAGAGATTTTTGAATAAAAAATATAAAGAAAAGTATTTATAAAGTGTTTTTTAACATTATTATATTAATAATTTATTTTATAAATTTTGGGTGGAATGTGGCGCAAGTCACAAGCCATCCTCCCTTATTTTTTTTTAAATATATATTATTATACCATTATTTTATTATAAAACACCGACCATTCCTTATATTTTTGTCTAGGTTATTGTGTCATTATGGGTAACCTTCATTTGGACGTACAAAATCCTGCCAATAAGCTCATTGTACTAAAGATTAATACTACAGTGAATTAAGGTAATTTACTATGCTAACATTACCTTAGTCATAACATTTGAACAAAACCACGATGGGTTGATTGTGCTTCCAAGAGTCAAAAACACATACGTATCAAGTTCCCTTCCTAAGATTGTCCTTCATTGATATTCTATTAGTGAATAACCTCTAGATAAAATATGCAACCATTGGAAATATTTTACTCTTCTATAGATTTTTAAAGGTAAGATCCATCAGCCTATGTATTTTCATTTTCAAAATGTTGTTGCTAAACAAATCCTCCTCCCATACTTACCTCTCCTCCACATTTCTACGTAATTTTACTTTTTCTAGTTATTGCAAAAGTAGTTTATGTAGTAATGTATTTTCCCAAAGAAGAGTTACTTTCTCCATTTGAACCTCCACTTCCATATTGTCCTAAACATATGTTATAAGTTTCTCTCACACTCTTTGTCTATTGTCATTTATCTATAAAAAAGTATGATTCCTCCCCTAACCTTTTAGAAATCATTTCATTAAGTCAATAGTCCCACATCATCGTCCGCATACATTACTTAAATCCTTGGACCAAATTAAAGTGTTTTTCCTTTCTAGATCTTCTAAATTTTATTAAAAATTCAAATATAAAACTCACATTAAATATAAATGATAAAATTGAATAATATATAAAAAATTCACAAATTTATTTTTTTAATGTTTTAGATTATGAATGACATCATCATCTTTTATAGATCGATGACTAGTTGATGTGAAACCTATCTGGTAAATTCCACTCTAAAAAACTAACAAAACTCCTGTTAATTTTCAAGCCATAGTACTTTTCATTTAGAGTATACCTCCTCCATTGACACAAATGGATATCTTTGATTCAGGAAGGTTTGGATTCTGATATATAATAAATTTGTAGTTAATGGATGGAATCAACTCAGTAGAAATTTTGTTCTCAGTGGTAAATCTTGGAAAGATACGGTGAAAATGAGTCTTTTACAGTTTGTAACTATCATTTTTTTTGGGAAGTATATAAAATAAATTTTAATCCACTGAATCATATATTACATAATTAACTCTAAATACTAAACACCTTTTTTAAGCTACAGTAGTTTTCACTTAGAGTACACCTCCTCCCTTTAAATACTAAACACCTATCATTCATTCAAGGGAGCTTTAGAATATGATATATTATAAGTTCTAATTAATGGAGGGAAGCAACTAAGCATAAACTTTATTTCATGTATACATCTTGGAAAATATATGGTGGAAGTGACTCTTTACAGTTTACAACTATCATATTTTTGGTTAAGTATATATAAAAGAAATTTTAACAAGGAAATTTTAACAAGGAAAGGTCTCAACCTCTTAACAAGGAAATTTTAGACTACTTTCAACATATAATCAATCAAGGAAAGGTCTCAAATCTACCAATTCTCTTATAGTTTCTATTTTTCAAATAAGAGTAATAAGTTACGGGTTTCATCATTTTGGAAACTTTTAAAACTTCTCTGGAAACCTTCTAAAATCTTCTTTTATCTATGATCTCCCATAATTTCTTAATAAACTTAAAGTTATACTTGTCCAATCCTGGTACAATTGTCACAATCTGAACTGTATCTTTAACTTCAAACACTTCAAATTTGGAAATCAAAAACAATTATCTTCTTTCTCAATATAGTTTTATTCAAACTATTCTATGAAAATTTGTCCTTAAAATGTTTTTAAACTTCCTCTTTTTCGGGTTTGATCATTCAACCCAATTTTCTCCTATTTGCATCCTTCAACACATATTTTCCCCCCTTTTCTAGTTAATTACAGTGAAAAATTTTATTATTACAATCTCCTTTTAACCATATATACCTAGATTTTTGTCTAAATAATGACTCTTTAAGCCACCTAACAGAACATCTTCTATAACTTCCTCTATTCTCAAAATTCTACCTTAATTATACCTGTCATCTCCTCCCTTTTATCCAACTCATTCACATCACGAAAAATTTGTTTATATTTAAAGTAAATGTTGTCAAAATGGTTTTTATTTCACTCTTTCAATCTTAATTTTAGCTTTCTCAAATTGTCTTTTAGTACATAACCTTATAAATGTAGACCTTCTTACTTTTTTTTTTTTTTTTTTTTTTTTAAATTTTTTTTTTTTTTTTTTTTTTTTTTTTAAAGTTTTAGTTCTTTACTAATAGTTCACAGCCCTACAAGTTGGTATCAAACTATATCTTAAATTTATTTAAAGTGTCATCCATCATCTTATCCACATACCAACTAATCTTAAATGCATTAAAAGTGTCATTCATCATGTTATTCATATTCAAGCTCAATAACGCGAGAATTTAATTTTTAATTTCGTATCAGAGTTTAGCCTATATTAAAGTATAGACTATCTATAGAAGATAGAAGAGTATATGCAAATTTACATCTAAAATGCTCTTCTAAATATATCACTCAAGATTTTTAAAGTTTTAGTTTATTTAATGAGTTTGCTAATTATGAATTAGATGAAGTTTTCTGATCATGAGAAATTAAGAACAGATAAAATTTATTACTCACTAGGAGCATACAACCTGAAATCAATTATACACACGCATGCTTAAAGTATTAAATGAAATGTCAAAATTTCGTTGACAAAAGGAATATAATAATGAAATGTAAATATATAAGTAATTCATACAAATAGAAGTTATAATATGATATGAAAATAAAGTGCTGACTATTTCTTTCTATTACATATATTCTTTCTCTCCAACACGTAGTTAAAATGTTTAAGTAAATGTTTATAAACGTGTTTATAAAATTATTAAACAACCTCAAGTGTCTAATAATTTTAATTACGAATATATTTCAAGAGAATTTTAAATCTCTATTAAAGTTAACGTTCTTTTCATCTCACGTAGATTCCCTAGTTATGCACATATTTTTTTAGAAGCATTTGGAGAATTAAATTTTAAACTCTTTTATGAAGGATGCTTTTAAATAAGATAAAAGTGAAAGATAACTTGAAAAAGATAAATATTGATATTTGGTATACCATACTTTCTCATGAACATCAATCCACAAAACAATGGAAAATAAATTTATAATATGTGCAGCAGTATATAAAACTTATCCTAAAAAAAATTTAGATAATTTTGCTTTACAAAACAAATATATGATTCTCTTTATCAATATTTTGTTCATCCTCTCTAGTAAGTCATTAAGCTAGAAAGTTTTTTAGATGTTTTTTTGGTATCGAATACCCTGTTGCCTACAACATCAAAATGTCCACAATATTCGTCACCATTATTAATGTGAATAGATTTCAACTTCTTTCTGATATTCACCACAAATATCTGGTTTGTCTTCAAAACATTAACTTAAAACTTTCTCGAATAATCATGAATGAAAGCGACAAAGTAAAACATTAAGTATATTTTTCTAATTTGTCTCATTTCAAACCTGTGATCATGTTGCAATTATTACTGCTCCTATTATGATTATACTTATTATTATTATCATTATTAATATTATTAATAAAATTATTATTATTATTATTAAGAATAGTATTATTATTAATATTTTTATATTAAAAACAATAATAGTAATATTAATAATAATAATACAAATAATATTAATAATAATATCAATAATATTAATAAAAACAATATAAATAAAATTCATAATAATAGAATTTATAATATTAATAATATCAATAATAATAATGATATTTACAATATTAATATTAATGATTATAATATTAACTACAATAATAATACTACTAATAATAATAATAATCTTAAAAATAATATTACAAATATTTCTAAAATAAATATAAATAAATTAATAAAAATATTATTAATATTACAAATCTTTTTCATATAAATATAATGCTAAAAAATATCAGTAATATTTAAAATATTTTTATTATAAATATGGATAATATTAACAAGAATATTAATAATATTAAAACTACTAAATATATATATATATATATATAATATTAATATAAATAGTAAGAACAATACTAATAATAGTAATAATAATAAAACTAATGATAAATT
>Ga0209700_106634_pt1 | contig 17609 bp, 6 predicted proteins | sample SiratroredBW_FD_187528 | JGI IMG/M metagenome (GOLD analysis project Ga0209700, IMG submission 187528) | Root nodule microbial communities of legume samples collected from California, USA - Siratro red BW (SPAdes) (version 2) | ecosystem: Host-associated > Plants > Roots > Nodule | place: USA...
AAAAAACTAAAGAAAAAAAGAAAAAAAAAAAAAAAAAAAAAAACATGAGTGATGGGTGAAAATCATAAATGCACAAGTATTGTCATAATAATATCAAATTTATAAGGATGATATGTTTAATTTGTTTAATTCATTTATTTTTTTATCTATTGTATTTATTATTCTTGTAAGACTTTAGTTTCTTCCTTGTAGTTTCAATAATTAAGTTTACCTATGGGGCCTTTCCTGAATGTTTATGAAAATATAAAACTATAGTTAAAAATTAATTTTGCATAAATAAAATCAATACAATACAAATTAATAAGAGAATTAAAAAGAACAAAGAGAAATTAATTATATTAATAGTTAACAAGGATTAAGCCCCAATTCCATAATAAAGAGAAATACTTAGTCCTAGTCATGGATTATCCCAAATAAAATATAAAAGAGAAAATTAATAAGAAAAGACAAAGAAAATATATTACTCTTATCTAACCATCAATATTAGAATGTTCATAATGACTAGTCTAAAAAACATTTATGATCTCAACATCAATAAACCATATTAAAATAAAATAAGACAATAAAATATTATTGAAAATGTGTATTTGAGTGCAAATCACATGCATATTTCGACATTCACCAATTATATTCTCTTTTTTTAAAAAGAAAAATCCTTAAATAAAGGTTCAAAACATAATTTACTTGATAAAAGAGTATAAATAAATAAACATATATAAGATAAAATTTAAAATATATATATATATTATGCAACTAATCTTAAATAAAAAAAATACTAAATGATTACATAAAAATTCTTAAACTTAAATATTTGTTTGTCTTTAAGTAGTTATTATGTATGAAGAGTAGTAAGAGGTCTATTTTATTATAACACGATGGAAATCTAAATATGGATTACCGATTAATAAACTTTCAATTGAGTATAGTTTTAATTAGAGACTAGTTTCCCTGAAGCTAGATTTTACAAAGACAAGTGTATTCAACTCTTTTCATTAGAGTGTTTAGTCTTTTTTTCAATTAATTAAAATAAAGGAAATGTACTATCATTAGCTAGGTAAGTTACCTCGTCATCATTAACTACTAAATAAACATGAGTAAATCATAAGGCCTTTTAAAAGATGCAATAGACTAGAGGTCAAGTTACAAGATACGAAATACAATTAAAATGAAATATAAAAGGCTTAAGCATTATCTTAATACACTATAAAATCACAAACCAAATGCAAATTTATGACACATTTTTACCCCAAAAGCATTTATCTTCAATAAATAATAAATATAGAAAATAAAATGTAAGAGAATGCACATATTATTAAGACATAAACAATTTTTTTCAAGACTAGGCATAAGTCTACATCCAAGGTTTTGATAATAACAAATAATATCATGTTTTTGTTTTTTCTAACAACCTTTTTAAGTGTGAATCAATTAAAGATTATCAAGAACATATGTAGTCTAATAATATATTATATGTATATAAACTTAAATCAAGGACAAAGGCATAAAAGGAATAGGCAAGTCACCTAGAAGTGACAAAAACAAGATGTGATAAATACCTATGTTGAGACTAGAGAACCATGCATTTGGCTAACACATGGATAATGTTTACTCAAAAGAAAAATATCATAGTTTCCAATATAGATCATAAGACATACAAGCTACCTGTGAACATTGTATGCTCATTTTACTATGGTTTGTACAATTGTTGAGATAAAGTATTAATGTCGCCTTAATAAAATGAGCATTATAGTGAAAGTGTAGCATAAAGTCAAACTTATCTAATATGGTTATGACACAAAGTACAAAAGAGAAGCATTAGACACAATGAATATTTTTGTGATGCTTATAAATAAAAGTCATGTAATGCAAATGAAACTTTACGATAATTTGATAGATATACATACACATACATAAGTTTTCATTATTTTAGCTTCTAAGTTCTTAAATATAAATCGTCTTCTAGACAACTTATAAAGAAAGATATCTGATTTGTCAATTCTTTTTTATTATAAAGTCATCTTTTGAAACAAGGAGAACTTATATTTCATACCCACTTGTTCGAGTGTGAATGTTATAAATAAACAATTTTTTTTTGTATAACTTAAAGAGACTTTGTGTACTTTTTCTAAAGAGACATTGCGTTCTTGTTCTTAAACTTATAGAGAGTTTTAGTAGATAGATTGGAAATATTTTGTATACTTATCTTGGAAAAGTGGTGTACCCATCCTATAAAATTGGTGTACTTAACTAGTCATAAGTGACTTTATATATTTGTGCATCAAAAGTGACATAAAAAAATACTTGTCATATCATTTATTAGTAAAATTCTATGTTGCTGACATTGAAAAACTATACATAACTCAAGTTTGGTTGAACTACTATAAATTCTATTACATGTTACATTACTTGTTGGTTGTCTCACTTTAAAAGGCTTATGAATATGTTCTATAAATACTATAATTAAACCCTAAATAGTGTCTAATAGGCCATTTACAAGTTTTTTTTTTTTCAAAAGTGTTATATTAGCTTTGTTTAAACTCTCCATTTATAGATTTAATATGTTCTTTCACATATATCACTTTTTTGTGTAAAGCTCACAAAATGAGAAAAGAAAGTTTCACAATAATATATTATTAGGCATTAAATGACCTTTAAAAGTTCTTAATAATAAAACCATGATAAAACTTCAAAACAAAACTAAAATAAACAAATAATCTTAATTTCTCAAATCACATATATAATTAAAGCATTCCATAGAATAAAGATTATGAAAATTTAACTTTCATACAACTTCTTCTTACTCATCAAAATCAATTTCACCTATAATACTATTGTTCAACTCAAATAAAAAAAAAAAAACATGAAGAAAAGAGTGAGGATTATATCTTACATTTATTATATAAACATATAATGTCATGGTAAAACTAAGTGCACACAAATATCACATACATCAACACATACTCAATTACAAACTCACTCAATTATCTCAAATGTGTGTCTATATTTAAATGCATGTGGTACCATTGCATAAAGTGCTTGTATATGAAGTAATCTAAGAATACATGAACCAAATCATAATAAAATAAGATAATCACAATTCACTCTAAATTACAACAAAATCTAGTAAGAGTCAATTGACATAGTATAATTAATTATGGTTGTCCCTTATCCCAATCATAGGTGAGAGGTTTCTAACTTAAAAATTACTTGAGTCAAAACAAATGATCATAAAAGTCTTCATTTATAAACTCGTATCCATCCATAATAAGTATGATTGAATATATAAAATATGTACACAAATATATTACTTATTGTATTTCAAATGACCAAACATAACTTGAATTTTCACACTATTAAGTTATTAATTGTACTTCTCAAATAAGCAAGTTTAACTTGGATATTCACATTATTCATGTAGATTTATCAATTGCCTAAACCTAACATAAATTTCATATTATTAAATTATTTTCTAAACCTCTCATGACACACTAAATACAAGAATTTATATTAAGATTATCATCATAAATTTTTAATTTTATTTTAATACTAAATAATTCTTACATGTAGATTTCATACATTAAACTATAAATCCTGAATCTTAAAATTATACTTATCTCACAAAACACTGAACATAATTTATCTAATAAAAGATAATCAAATAAGTCATCCCACTTTTGAAAATTTAAAATTTTAAGAACTTTCAAATTTCATCACATCTTACTAAAAACAATCTCACAAAAGCTTAGATACACCAACAAAACAGATAATAAATAACTATCCTCAAGGCTTAGGCCAACGAACCAAATATTATAAATTAAAGTTGTATAAGTTTACTATCGCCTAATAAAAATCACATGCTAAAAATTCATCATTCATTATTTTATTATATTCGTTTTTAAAGCATTCTCCCAACATCAAACATTCTATTAAAGCTCAAGAGGATATCTCTAGACACCGGACTCCTACCATGTCATCTTTCATAAAGTTTTTCTCAAGTTTCATAAACGAACAAACTGTAGATGAAAATGTTGAAATACTTAACCCTTATTTATAAATTTTAGGGTTGGAATTTTGAAAACCAAGCTTAACTCGTTCCTATTTTCTTAGCAACTAAATTTTATTTTAATGTATTTATTTTTTATTTTAGAAAAAAGAACGTCGCAATATCTCACAAATAAATAGATATGTTAGCATTTCTCAATTTCTGCGTGTTATTTTTCTTTCATTATAATAATAATAATAAATAAAATAATCTTTATTTCTAGTTATTTCTTTTCCACCAAATACCTCTTCCTTACTCTTCTTTTTTATTTATTTCTTTTTATTTTCCTTTTCTTTTTTAGACAATAACATGGGATAATGACAAGTTTACATATGTACACCTATTCCCCACAAAGGGAGGATTTATGACACTTTTACTGATGAAATTTTGACTTTTAAAGTTTTTTAATTTAAAATGAAAGTTTCTATGAAGTTAATTGTTAGATTATCATACTTTGTATGGCTTCTTAATGGATAGCTTCCCCTAAGTCTCTGTGTACATCTTGTTTAATTTTTAAAAAATGTTTTAGACACTACTAATAGTATACCTTCAATCTTTATAAAAATAAGAAAGACGTAATCCTTATCCTCTACTGAGAATTATTTCTTTTTCTCGCTTACAGAAATAAATATAAGTTATGATATTTATTTACAATAAAACAACGAAGTGTAAATTGAATTGATTGTAATACGTTATTCAATCATTCAATAATATAGTCATTTATTTTATAATAAAAGTGATTTTTATTGATCCACCGGCTTTTATAAACTATATATGAAAATAAATGCGTTTGCTTACCTTTTTTTAACACCAATGCATTATTTTCTTTCTTTTTCTTCTTTCTAAAGATGTAAGTACAAAAAAAAAAAAAAAAAAAAAAAAAAACTCTTTTCCGTTATGAAACGTACACTTTATAGAAAAATATAAATAAAAATCACGTTTAATGAGTTTAAATATAAACAAATTCTAAATATTTAAATTATATTTAATGTTGCTATAAAAATATATTTAATAATATTATTAAAAAATATACTTATGCTAACTTAAGTAAGTTTTCCAATAAATATGTCTAAAATTAGTTTTAAAAGATATTGTGTATGATATAAATATTAACTCAACTTAATTATGTTTTTACCTGGTATGAAATTAATTATTTTTATTCTATTTAAATACAGATGCAGTAAAAGTTATGTGGAACGAAGACTTTAGTTTTGGGTGTTGTAATCGTTGCCCCCACAGAAGCACAAATGAGAATCCTGAGAGACTGAGACAATTTATTCCGTCACCAAATCCAATAAGGAATTCTAACCTAACCGGACAGGGGTTTGAAACCTTGAAGGATGTGATATAAAATGGTTAAAAATAATTAATATTATTGAAGAAATAGTTAATTAATTAAAAATAAAATAAAATTGTTGGAAAAGAATGCAGGGGAGAGGTGAGGGGTCACATCAGGTATCGCACGCGGGTTACGTAATGCAATGCAATGGAAAGTGGAATTTTCACTTTCCACTGTTCAATCTTCACGCAGTGTGGCGTGGATTCTCACGACCACTTCCTGCACTTCTGCACATCCTATCCCATCCATCCATCAATCACACTCTCTTTCCCTCTTCCAACCCTTCTTCTTTCATCTTCTACCAATTTTCTTCTTCTTCTTTTTTTCCTTCATATTCCCTTAAAAATACCACTAATTCTTTTAAACTTATCAATAACATAATCTTTTAAAACACAATTTTTTTCATTAATTTCCATTTTAAAATTAAAATTCTAGTATGCTGATTTTCATATAAACAATGAAAAAAAAATCTTAAAATGTCAAATTTAATAAAATTAAACTTGAAAAAATGTCAGTATATTAATTATTATTAAAAAATAAGTTTGTTATAAAATATTCTATCTTTAATGACATTTTAATAATCTGATAGAAAAGGACGGAATTAATTATTTGATTTTATTCATGATTACATAAAAATTATTCATACTATACATTTTAAATCTAATAAATTATTGATAAATTATATACATAGTGATATTCTTGATAATAAATTATATTAAAATTTTAAAAACTCTAGTTATCCGTCTTTATTTGAATTTTTCTATTATTTAAATATTTTTAGTAAGTTAATATTTAAAATAGTAAATGTCATTAAAATAATTGATCAAATTCACAATTTTATTTTTTTAATAATTATCAATATAAGAATTTTTCAAGTTTAATTTTTATTAAATTTGATATTTTAAGATTTTTTTTTACTTCGTGAAACTCATATAAAGTTCAATATATTTGATTTTACCTTTTGAAAATGGAAATTAGTATATGTTTAAAACATTAAATTATTAATAATTTTTTTGTGGTATTTTATTTAAAGAGGGATGTGAATAAAAGAAGATAAAATAATAGTAAAGAATTTAAGAAAATAAATAAATACAGAGAAACTGAGGTGAATCTTCTAGATTATTTTATTAGAACAATAATATAATTATTAATTTCTTTAAAAAAAACTAATTTAAAATCCATAATTTTTTTATTTTTAAGCATATGGATAGGTATAACTAAGGAAACTATTTTCAAGCAAAAAGACAAAATCAAGAATTCAGATGTTATTAGAAAAATGTTTATACCAAGTGTCGCATCCTCTCACCCCTCTCTTCTTTTTTCTTAGTTATTGTAAATATAAGTATTTGATGGAATTTTGAATTAAGTTTATCACTTTCTAGCAATTTACTGTGGTAACGAGAATAAAACTTATAAATAATATCATTCATTCCTAAAGTGGTTATGAATATACATTTATTTCAAAATTGAAATTTGAAACATATTTATAAAATTTAAAATTTTCAAAATCACATCAATGCATAAATTTTTTAAAATAACATCAAACTAAAATGAATGAAGTTTAGTCAAGAGTATCTGTCAAAATAGCATCTGTTCTTATCTAACACACATCATCACAAATAAAAAAATAACACATAAAATATAAAAAAAATAAAAGTATAAGAAAAATAAGGTAAACTAATAACTTTAAGATATTTATCATTCATGATCATCAACACATTTAACAAAATTTAACAATAACACAAACACTTATTTATTCAAGTATCATCTTAATATAGTCTACAACAAAGTTATGAATCATCATACATAAATAAAAGATTTTATTTTATGCATTGAATAGATTTGGAGAAGGTGTGTTACTGACATACAATTTCAAACTCTAAATTCGCGCAGCCTCAAATCAAGAATAACAATTATAAGACAAAGTTAGTTCACTTGAGTCTTTCCTGAGCAGTTATATTTCAAGAGCTGCTGTCATTCAGTCTGAACTTTTTTGGACCCTCAACACCTAGTACTATTCATCTACTTGATTCATATTACTAGTAGAATTAGAATAATTTCTTATTGAGCACATCCTCAAACATATCTTAATGGATCTAGACACAAATATTTCCTTTCCAGAAAATACTATGCCCTTAATCAGAAACACATCAATCAACATTACAAATCATTTTCAAACTCAGATAAATTAATTTCATTTATACCTTTCACTTTCATTTCACATATCTCAATACATCATAACATTCCATATTTTTCAACATAAACTATCACGCAGATTCAATCATTTGCATAAAATTTTCAATATTATAGATTAGATATGAAAAGAGCTTAGTAAAACAAATCATAAAGTTCAATTTCATGAAAATAAGAATAGAACACTAAAATGAGTCAGGGATTTGCACCCGATGTAATCCCAACTCGAGAGTACCCTTCTCAGAATTACACCAAGTGTAAGGTCATGCACCCGATGCAGGTCACACCCAAGAGTACTATTCTAAATTTGCGCCCGACACATTTGATATGTGTGTGACACATTTGATATGTGTCTGACACATCTAGTTTATAATTTATAACATCTCATTTTTCCAATTTCAATGCTTTCCCAATTACATATACTTTATTTACTGAGTTATGATCAAACGTATCCCTTTATCCTAATTGAGTATCACTAACTACTTAACATATTACATCTTATCTTCATCACATTTTAACAAAAGAATCAATTTTTCTAAATATACAAAATATCCTAAGTTTCAAGTTTTTCCTTTAACCTAGTATAACTCAATTTTGTCCATCTCAATTTCAATGCTTCTATTACCTTAAACTAACATGTCTTAATGTATCATACAAATTCTTTGAAATTATACGTATAATCAGTTCAATTCAACAGTTTCAAAAACAAAGATAAACTCCCAACTCACCATAGTATTAAGGCATCAATTCCTATCAAGTCACAACATACAATACATATATAGTCCAACATAACCAAGTCAACAAATCCAAAACTACACTATTAAATACCAACACTACAATCAACATCAATTAAGCCAACCACATATAGACATGTAAGAGATTTTGATCACAAATTGCTCAAACACAATCAAATTAAGTCTTTTATCCTAAAGTTCAAATATTAAAGTTTCACAACATAACAACCACGCAAATTGCTCTAGTTAGCTTCCCTTACCTATATTGAGGTAGAGACACTCAAATGAGTTCAAAAAATATAGGATCTCAAAATTGTCTAACCTGTACCATAGAGCTTCTGATCAATGATCAGATTATAATACTAAAGCATTCAACTAATAAAGACTCTGTCTAATACTTCAGAAGATACATGCAACACAATTTTCAAAGAGAAAAGATTACTTAATACTGACTATAACAAAAATGAGTAAAAAATAAACTTTCTCAGTTCAAAAATTCAATCGAATACTCTTACTCTATTCAACGTCAAGAGTTTAAAAATGACTTTCGATCGTCAATAAAATAAATAATGAGAATGTAATTTTAAAAAAAAAAATCATCTCTTTTTAAAAAGATGATGATTATATAAAAATAAACTTAAATTCAATTGTTTATTTATATTTATTTTTATTTAATATTAAAATATTCAAATTACTTTTGTACTTTTATTATTTTTGTTTAAAAAAATATTTTTTAAGTTATTACAACAAACAAACCATACACAAATATCAACTAAAAAAGAGAAAAAAAAAGATAGCCTAAATCAATATAAAGAAAGAGAAAAAAAGATAGCCTAAGTGCCTTCTATTAGTATTTATTTAATATTCCGATATAGTAAATATCGTTGCTAATAAATGCTCGAAGTTTTCTATTACACTACGGCCAAATAATTAGTTTACTCTTATTTTTTATAATAATTTTGATATTTTAAATTTTATTATATATTTTAACAATTATACTATTAGTATTTCATTATTATGCCAAAACATATTGACATTTATAGATAATATGTTTATATTTTTTAAGTCTTTTATTTATTTTAACTAATTATTCCCCATTTATATTATCTTTTATTATTTTTAAAATTCTATTTCAAGATATTCATATTATATTAATAATGCAATACACAAAATGAAACAAAAAGTAGCAATTGGAAGTAAAGAATGTATTTGAATATTTAATTTATAATAACATCACAAGAGTTTAAATCAATTAAAAATTAAAAGTATTAATACCGTAAAATTAAAATTTATATAAAAGGCTATATAAACATGTTTATTTTTGTTATTTTATACTTATAATTATTATAGTAGATAATTCTATCAAATAAATATTTTAATTTAAGAAGTTAACTTAATTGTTTTAGCTATAACTATTTTTTTATAAATAAATATTACTCATTCCGTTACTTTTCAATTTGCTTTTTTTTTTTACAAATATTTTTTATTTTTATTTGTCATTGTTTTAAACTTTAAGATAACATATATTTTTCAATTATACTCTCATTTAATTAATATGAAGAGTAAAAAATAGTTATGATAATAAGAAGAAAATGTAATAAATCATAAATATACAGTGAAATAAAAGGACTAAATAGGTAACTCACTTAAATTTGTATTAAAAATTAAAAAAAAATTATTTTGATAAAAAATATTAAACCACTATTTTAAAGAAATAGAGACATTAGTTGTTAATATTAACAGAGCAACTCCAGCAAAGGATATTTCTCGTTCCCGCTTTCATTTTTAATGCCAAGTCAGCCTTATATTTCTCTAATTATTTTAACTTTTAATTATTTATAAAAAGTTTTGGTCTAATTCTTGAGTTTCTTTTGTGAAACGTAATTTTATTTAAAAAGAATAACCATATGACTAATTGTGATTGAATGATAATCTAAAAGTATTTACATTGTCATGCTTATATTTTTTTTAACTGTTCAGATATTCACATTTTTCCAGTTATGAACTAATTAAATTTTAATTATAAGCAGAAAACTTCATTTTAGTCCATTTGGATGACCAATGCCAAGACTAAAATATATCTATATACAATAATGTAAGCAAAAACTATGAACAAATAATTATGTAGTCTAAACGAAACTGCCTATCATGTCCTCAAATAATAATTCTTTCACATTTTTGAAAAAATTTACATTCTTTTCTGCACTCACTCGTATAAAAAAATTAATTACTATCCTTGTCATTTCTTTTATCGATACATCACTTTATATAAAATGTACAAATAGTAATGTGAGAAAAAAAATTACAACCCTTATGTTTTTTTTATTAGGGAGCCGATACTGAAAAGAATTGTGTTGGGTTATAGAGTCAATACTAAAAATAAATTGAAAACAAATTAAATGAAAAGTGTTCTAAGAGTTAGAACATTCATTGCTTATGTTTTTGATGATTCCAAGAGTCTTATTTATATTCAAATATTTTCTTAAACTTATTATTATCTTTTATTAAAATTGAGATATGTATCCCTAATCTTTTATATTTGTATTAAAATTTATTATGTTATTCTTTAAATTTGTTTGTGACCATTTATTTATTCTAGCTTATGGTAAAATCCTTTTATATTTATACATAACGAATACATTTTAATTTATTTATTGATATTCATATCTTATTATTTCTTAAATTTGTTTAAGATAGGTTAGAATCCTACTTATCAGTATACAATACTTCAAGTGTTGAGCGATATGATTTGCTCAAGTAGGTCAGAATCATATCTTCACTACATAATCTTCAAGTCTTAAGTAACAACACTTGCTTAAGGTAGTTGAGAATTATACCTATTAATGCATAACCTCTCAAGTCTTAAATGATAAGACTTGTTTAAGGTAGGTCAGAATCCTACCTATCATTGCACATTGGGTCTTAAATGATACCTGTCTTGTTAGTTGTCAACATGGTTACGTTTCATGGGTCTTTTCTTGAACGATTGTAGTTTGAAACGTCTTTTGTATTGGTGGTTATACTTTTTCTATGTTTTCTTTCCTTCGAACTTCTTTGATCCCCACCTTTCTTTGGTTCCCAGGGCATGTTATAGTTCTTCTCTCCTCTTTCCCTTTCTTTATATTTGTTGTTGCAAAAGACTGAGTGATAAACCAAGATGTTAGAGAAGCCGACCAGACTAAGAGTTTAATAGTTGTGTATTTCAAAATTGTTTGTTTAAAGTAACTGTTGGAGGAGGTGTCCCAAAAGCATGATGAGCATTTGTCCAGGTCCAATTGTACATTGTAGGATTTTGAGAAGTCTAGGAGTGTCCACAAGGTTGACAAGACCTCTTTGTCAATGGTTGAAGCTTCCTTAAAGTCCAACAAGGTTGCTATCGAGACTACTCTTAATAAGGCTCAAGATTAAATCGCTCAAACTTTTGTGGAAGATTTTATTTGGCTATTAAATAAATGTAGACTTTATATCCTACATTCGACCTTTCTCCTTTAGATCCTTTTAAAATTGTTGTATATGCACTACAAGGAAAGAGCTATTTAGAGACCAACTTTTAGCTACCAAATGAAATAGTTGCTAATTGTAACATTAGCTACCAAGATTTTAGTGACCTATGTCATGGTAGCTAATGTCAGATACCAATTATCTTGACTTAATTGGTCACTAAATTCAATCATTACTTATATTTTGTAGTTATTTAGCAACCAAAATCTAATTTGGTGACTATTTTGGTCACAATTAGCAACCATTTCATTTGGTAGCTAAAAATTGGTCTTTAAATAGCTCTTTTCTTGTAGTGATGGGAAGATTATTGACAAATAAAGTTGAACATTGGGTTTTGTTCGCATCTTGTGCACACATCTTTATTTCTTTCGTGACTTTTATTTATTTTATATCTTACATTTTACCTTTCTCTTTTAGATCCTTTTAAAATTGTTGTAGACGGAAAGATTATTGAAAGCACACTCGAACATCTCGATTTCTTTCATGAATTGTCTTAGTTATAGTTTGTGTAGATCTCTTTCTTTCGTGAATTACTTAAGTAAAAGTCTTAATTTGTTTCATGAATTATTTTAGTTATTACTTATAGTTAAAGTGTATCCATTTCTAAACATAAAATGGACTCTTACACCTTTCTCCAAATTGGTATAGAAAACGTTATGTTATGTTGATTGTTCTTACTCTTACTCATTTCATTCTCAGAACAAGAATCTTTTCCCTTTTTTGCAAGTGTGGGAAACTTATTAGTTCCTTTCATCCAAATCCCAAGAACACTCATTTTTTCTTTTCCTAGTTTGCTTAAGACTTTATTAGGCCTTGGGATAAGAATCATTAGAGCACTCATTGACCTTTTTCCTAGTGTATATGAGACTTTTTAGTCCTTGAGATAAGAATTCCTAAAGCACTTGTTAGTCCGTCTCATCGTGTGTGAGGGATTTGTTTGTTAATCTTTAGAACACTCATTGATCATTTTTCTAGTGTCTAGGGGACTAGTTAGTCCACGGGATAATCCCTAGACCACTAATTGACCCTCTTACCTAGTTAGTTCCAAACAAACATGACCTTATTTGACAGGGTAAATTCATATATTTGTTCTGGCCATCTCTCTTTCAAGTTGCAGTTTCAATTAAACGGACCTATTTCAAGTCCCACTGCCTATTACCCTTCATTTATGTTATTCTAAGGTACTAGTAGAGTCAGGATACCTCATTCTCAACAAATCCTCAAACAATGCACATCCTAACAATCTCAACATGAGTATCTTCTCCTTTCTTGAAGATATTATATTACAAACGATAACATTTCAATATAATATCATGCATTATTCATAATAAAACTAATTATGAATTAGTTCAATAACCAATTTCAGAGGATCCATACAATATCAAACATCAAGTTTCGTCATCCTATCATATGTAATGACTCTATCAACATCATATCAACATGTCAAAATCACAATCTATTACAAATACAGTTTTCAATAAATTTAAAGAAGTATCAAAATCAAGCTATCCAAGCTAACAATATGAGATAAAGTCTCTATTATCAAATTAAGGCTAAATTAAAATAAAATATCAAATTAATTCAACTTATTCCATGTCCAAAATTAATCTAGACCTGTCAATTGAAATAATACACAATATCTCCAATACAAACACATTCCCTTCTAAAAAATTACATACTCAAATTGGACATAAAACACAACACCTCAATAACTCATAACTATATTAGAAATTAGATAAATGTGTAATACAAGCACATTTAGGTCTCCTACTTTAGGTTCTATAGAGTGATTTAAGAGTCAGCTTCCCTTACCTGTCTAAGAAGATAATCACCTATAAAATACTCCAAGCTACCACTTATAAGGATAACTGAACCAACAACATACAGTTTTGATCAATGATCTGAACCCACCCTTAGAATCCAAAACGAACAAGAATCATTCTTAATGTTTCTAAGACTACATGTAAAAAATGCACACAAATATATATATATATATATATATATATATATATATATATATATATATATATATATATATATATATATATATTACAGAAACCTTCAATTGTCCAAGCACAAGAGAAAATTGGTACTTACCTAAACAAAAATGGTGATCTGCTAAGCTTATTCTACCCTACACTAAGATGAATGAGTGCTTTTGATCTTTCATAGAAACAAGGGAAAAACCAAATTTGAGAGAAAGAGAGAGTTATACCATTCATATTTATAAATTATGTATTTATTCTAACTTGATTATGATAATTCTTTTCTATATTTATATAAAACGAATATGTTCTAATTTATTTGTTGATATTTGTATTTTATTATTCCTAGTAAGTTTTGAATACAAAAATTGTTTAAAGTAGGTCAGAATTATATTAATCACTAAAAAAGTAAAATAATTTAAAATTAAAGAATTATTAAAAAAATGTAAATGTTATAATTGACTGTGATTGATCTAAGATAATTAAAAATATTTAATAATGAATATTGATATGAGTTATAAACATTTTCAAAAACTTTGTTAGAGTAATAAATAATGTGATAAACTACATTTGTAATCACTTATAATCTAACAAAAATAAAAGGTAGAAGCATGTGTGGTGTTGATTTTTTTTATGTATATGTGAAAAATTGTACTTAATCACCTAACATTATATTAGTTAGTAGTTACCGATTAAATATATTTGTTAGGATTTTAAATGTGATTTTACTTATTATATTAAATAGAGATGAATAAGATCAACAATAAATAAGAAATAAATCCAATGTTTTAAGATTTGAATGGATGGTCTGTTGTGTTTTCTCTTGTTAGAATCCAACATTATTTTACAACAAAATGGGGGAGGTAAGTAACAAATGAGTGAGTACGTGAAAAATCCTGTATCTCACGTAACAATATTAATGGTTTGATTCAATTTTTAATTTTCAATATAAACAAAACTAGACAGTTTGAGAAAAAAAAAATAGTTTTAAATGTTTTTTTATCAATTTCCAATGTTTTTAATATATTTAGATTTTGAATATGTACTTGAAATTAGTAATCCCACCTTTTTGAAAAAGAAAACAGAGATTTTTTTCTTTTTAAATGTCATTAAGTCTCGATTCCAATCACAGAGAAATATCTGGATTCCAATCACTCATTAATAGATTGCAGGTGATTTCTCCTAGTCAACTCAAGCACCTTATGCAAGCTTCAACTCTCATTGATATGGGAAAATGACTGATAGACCAAATCAGATTGCGTTCATACTTCACATAATACTTTTCCATCATTCTGTTGAACGTGTTACTCAATATGATAGCGCTATGTTTATGTCCTACAAAGTTCAAAATAATGTACAAAACCCAAAGCATATGCGGTTAAGAATTCCTTTTTCCCCTTTTTCTTTCTTCCAAAATTGCCAGAAAGAGTGTCAGAACACATGTTTGAATTTATGTATTTGAAAGAATAAAAATACCTCTTTGTAGTTTTCTGTAAAAGTAAGTAAAGCAAACAAGTACCATAGAGTTTGTTCTCTTTTTCTTTTTTATTTTTTCCTTTCGGAGATGTGATGTGAAGCTTGATAGAATGGAATAAACTTTTTTTCCCTGAAAATCTGAGCATGATAATCAGCCTTTAATTCCCTAGTTTATTGGTTCTTGTAGCACGACCATAAGAAAGTGTTGGGAACATATTTTGTAGGAAAGTTTTGAGTTTATGAGGAACATGAAGATGGAATATTCCTAACTCTTTTTTCTACCTACCGAACACACCAATAAGAATACAAAACGACTTTTCACCATGTTCGAAAGACAAACAAAGTAACTCAACCCACTCTATTACAACAAATTTGTTCTTTTTTCTGTATTCCATTAAACTGAGGTCATTTATTGGGCGTGAACAATATCTTTTGAAAAACCTATTCTAAAATGAATGAAAGATACTCACAAATTTTATGAGGTGAAAAAAAGAAAAAGTCCAACAACAAGCACTGATGAATATATTATAGGCCCATATACTTCAAGTAAAGAACCAACCCACCAGGATTAAGAGCTTCTTCCTGCATCTTCATAAGTTCTTCATGCACCTCCATATATTTTTTAATTTATCGGAGTGTCATTTGAGAAACTATTTCAAATATAATAAATTATATTTTAGAATAGCTCATTTTGAAAACTATTTTTAAATTTAGAAATAACTTTTGAAATGAATCATTTCAGAATAAAATTTGTTATATTTAAAATAATTTTTAAAATAATATTTTTTAAAAATTGATTATCAAAACATACTTTTTGAAAACTTTTCTAGATCCATGAATTAAGCTATTTTAAAAGTTATTTTAACTTTCAGATTGAATCATTTTAAAAGTCATTTTGACTTTTAAAATCACACAATTCGAAAATTATTTTCAAATTCATAAATAACTTTAGAAAACTGTCATTCCAAAAAGAGAATTTACAGCACCTCCTCCATACACTCCATTTCACTCTTTATAAGGATAAAAATGTTTTTTCAATATAAATATTTTGAGAAATTAAAAAAATATATGAAAGTGCACGAAGAACTTATAAAGATGCAGGAAGAAGGTCTTCCCAAAATTACTCTGGGAAAACATTTATATTAGCAAACGAAGCTATATGCTAAACAAACAAAAGTCCGTTTCTTCATGCACCTTCAGGACCCGCATAGGAGAAGGGAAATTACCATTTACCCTTAATAGAATAAATAAATATACCATTTTAACTCGCTTTTCATTCAAAGCTATTTCAACACAATCTAAAATATAATTTTTTATTATATTATAAACTATAAATTTTAAAATATATAAATTATGTTTTGGATATATAATTTAGAATAAAAAAACTATATTCCGTATTTTTTTTATTTAAAATTATATAATCTGAAATACAAATTTTATATTTTAAATTTATATAATCTAAAATATAATATTTGTATTTTAAGTTATACAATTCAAAATATAAAAATTATAGTCTAAATATTTGTATCATGAAAAATTATATTCTAAATAATATAATCCAAAATATAAATAATCATAAATTTAAAAAGATACTATTGATGCGCGCAAACAAAAATCAAGTGGGCCAGAAACACAAACAAACCAATGGACCTAATAAGAAAGGAAAAAAATTGTCAGATTCATATAGTTAACGATTATTTTATGAAAATATGTGGTGTACGGCTTTTATAAAATGGTTGAAAGTAAAAAACAAATTTGAATATTATTAAGTTAATTTTTCTTTATTTGAAATAAATTTTATTTTAATTTTAATTTAATTAAAATAATAAATCCTTATTCATTATATTATATTGAATATATTTTTTCACTTTTAGACAAAAAAATTTCAAATATTATAAATATAATTTAAATTTATTCTTTAAAATTTAAATTCTAACTCAGTTTAACTATTCATCTTAATTTAAATAATTTATTTCAATAATTTACTTCTTTAATTTTGAATTTTTTATTATATTTATATATGTGTATCAAATACGAGGTTTGTATACCAAAATGGATAAAAGATTTTATTTTAGACAAGATAGTTTATAATGTTTTTTTTTCTTTTTTATATATGTTGTAAGCTTTTAAGCCTTTTGTATTACAATCCCTCCCACCATATATGTAAAAGTGTCCTCTTAAACTTAAATTTATGATGGTGACGAAAAATCATTTTTATTAATTTATATTATTTACTTTTCTTAGTTACATTTCTTAAATTAATACCATGTAAATTATTTTTTAAAGATAACGATGATTTTAAAATGACATGAGTCTTAAGATAATCACCATCAAATTAA
>Ga0209700_106635_pt1 | contig 17608 bp, 6 predicted proteins | sample SiratroredBW_FD_187528 | JGI IMG/M metagenome (GOLD analysis project Ga0209700, IMG submission 187528) | Root nodule microbial communities of legume samples collected from California, USA - Siratro red BW (SPAdes) (version 2) | ecosystem: Host-associated > Plants > Roots > Nodule | place: USA...
TTACAATCTTCCTTTCTTTGGTTTGTAATGACTACCATGAGTAGCTAAACCTTCATCTTTGGGATTGAATGTAATCTTTTGAACTCATTTATATTTTGGTGATATTTATATATAATATTCAGTTTCTGCTCAATCTTGGTATTTTCATCTTGTGTTTAATGCTAGATTCTATTTGATCAGTATAGTCTTGATTTTGATCCTTAGACTTAACTAGAAAGTATTTCTAAGCTTCTAACCTAGATGAGAATACTCAATATATTAAAATACTAGGAATAGGTGTTTAAGAAATTTACTAAATAGCTGAAGAATTAGTGTTTAGGAAATTTCCTTATGAATTTCATGCTTAAGGAATGAGTGTGAATAATCTTTATATGTGTATCAATAGTGAGTGGTTATGGATATTGTATGGTTATGAATGAGGAAGATAGATGAAGTTCAATCCCATGTTTTAACTAAATCTTTTAAAGCATTTTGGCTCTTGATTAACTTAACATGCAATCTCTTTTATGTTATTTGAATCAAATCATTATCAAACCTTATGTACTTAGTGAGTAGTAAAATCTAGAATTTTAATTGAAACTGTTCTCTGTGGGAATGACACTCGTACTTTAAACTCTATACTACTTTTGACTCGGTGCACTTGCTGGATAGTCAACAATTGGACAACTCATCTATTTGACCAACACTAGGCCTGGCATTTGCTTTGTTGTCAATCATCTCTCACAGTTTTTATCAGCTCCTACAATGGCTCATTACCAAGCAGCACTCAGGGTTCTTCGCTATCTCAAAGCTAATCCTAGTTGGGGCCTCTTCTTTCCTAGTAATTCTCCTTTACAACTAAAAGGTTTTTGTGACTCAAACTGAGCATCATGCCCTGAAACTTGCCGCTCTATTCCCGATTTTTGCATTTTTCTTGGTGATTCATTAATCTCTTGGTGGTTAAAGAAGTAACACACAATTTCACAGTCCTTCTCTGAGACTAAATATCATGCTTTGACATCGACAACTTGTGAAATTCAATGGTTTTCTTATCTGCTTTGTGATTTACATATTGCTCCTCAAGCCACTACAGTTCGTTTTTGTGACAACAAGTTTGCCTTACATTTAGCTGCCAATCATGTGTTTCATGAACGTAGCAAACACATTAAAATTGATTGCCATATAGTTAGAGAAAAGATTCATGATGGTGTTCTTCGTTTGCTTCCTATTTAATTGATCTATACGATACGATCCATCTTGAGGGGAGTATTAATAAATAATTATTATGTGAAGATGATGATTATTAAAGATTATGTTAGAGTCAAATAATAAATAATTATTATGTGATGATTATTAGCAATTATGTTAGAGTATTTTATTATGATTTTATTATTCTATATATATAATAACTTTCTTTCATACATAAGATGAGAGAGAGTTTTCATTTGTAATTTTATCTTCTGTTACTTTCTTCTATACTGTGTTAAGGATGGTAGATACCAAAAAATTATTAAAATCAAAAGTAAAAAAATAGCAAGAATCTAAATTGTGATTTATGTCTTTGAAAAACTAGAATAGCAATATATATATAGATATATATTAACTCAATTATTGAATCTACACAGGCTCAATTAGATATAAAACTAATAAAAGAAAAATTAAAAAATTGTAAAGGACAGACAAAACTAGATGTGGACCCATTTTTTTTTCTTAATTAATATCATTTTCTTGGTTGAAAACCTATCAGTATACGATGAAACTGTCTTTCTCTGTTTTATACAATTACCATGACATAATATTTCAATGATATCACAGTAGAGGTTGCCGACTGCAACTCGTCCATCAAAACTGTATATAATTTAACATTTTCTCAAATAATTGTTTCAACTTTCAAACCTGGTAGCATGTGCTTTGACATTTGTGCTGTATGTCCAGAAAATTTTGGTGAGAAATACATGGAGTATATTCATCTGTTTTGCTAAATTTCGACAGATTTCAAAATTTCAACGGATATAGGTAGGAAAAATGAAATTTGCTGCTCTCAAATTAAAGATTGAAGTATTTTGATTGTGTAGTTGTTGATAAAAATTTAGCGATATAAAGTTTTTAAAATTTTATTTCATTAAGATAGTAATTTTATTCAGTTATGTTCATTATATTTTATTTTTTATTTTTTTACATATCTTTTTATTTAAGTTAAAAACATAAAAAATTAATAAAATGAATGAAGTAAAAGTATTATTGTTGTTACTAAAAAATATAAATGTTAAGTAGTTGTTAAGTACTTAAAAAGAACTTTTAAGTAAATGAATGTCTATAGTTTGTTGTTGACATGTTTGTCTAATCTCTAAAAGTAATTTTATAATAGATGAACAATAATAAACATTAAATATTACAGGATGCAAAAGGAATTAATGCTGTAAATAAAAGGCTAAAAAGAAAGTGCACTATATACTAATGCTTGAGATGTGACTTTATAGGATATAATTAATCAAAGAAGGTTTAATCATAGTGAACGTGGACCAAATCATTTTTAAGGAGAAAAAGGAAGTTAAAAAGGTAATTACATCAATCTTAACTTTGGGACAAGACTTCAATCTAGGGTTGCCAACAATGCATTTTATACCAATTCTATAACTAAACTAAATATGAAGTACAAATATACTTTTCTTTAGAATATAAAGGGAGCCTACTGTCTTATCTTAAATATTTTTATTATAATTTGATGTGGTTGTACTTTTAATTTGAACTATGTATTTCTAAAGTTAATTTTGGTTATAATGGTGTAAAATAAGGGATACATAAAAATGATGGTAGAAATATGTTTTACTTTATTTTAAAATATTTTTTGAAAACATTGAGAATTGATTGTTTGGAAATCGGTATTCTAAAAATAGCGAGACTCAAGGTATAATCAGAAACATATAGGATGAAAATAAAAGAAGATAGTTTATAAATGAGACTTTCACAAGCACTTATAGTTGAGAATTGAAACAAAAATAACCAAAAGTAATATACAAATGGTTTTTTTTTTTCTATTGGTTCATTTATAACAAATTACATTCAACTCCAACTTTTAATTAACTAATGAAGTTTAATGGTAGTGCTTGAGGTTATTCTTTGCGTATAATAAAACTATTCTATTATTACTTTATCTAAATAATTTATATAAGTATTTTTTTATAAGTTTTTCCAAGCTTTAGAATTAGAGTATTCTTCAGTAGTTTCTTCAAGTTCTTGCAAAACAAATATTTTTTATCAAAATAATTACTAGCTTCTCCAAAATTAAAAAAATAGATATTTGAATTTACTTCTAAGCTTGGATTTATACATCTCAAATATGAGTTACAAAATAAAGTTGATTAAGATATAATCACTTTTTTAATATACAATGAATGAGAGTTTCTACAAGCAGATAAGACGGTATTAAAATTAATTTGTATTAAAATTAGTTTGAGTCTATACTAGCAAGTTTGATGGATCTATTACTCGCACTATCTATAAATATCTAGTCTCATGTAGGAGTTTGATAATATTGGTGTGAGATGTGTGTTGGGGATCACAAATCTAAGGATAAGGTTATTTCATAGTTTATAAATAGATGCAAACTTCAGCTTCCAAATCAGTTTTGTAAAGTTGAATTACACTTAAAATATACTTCTTAAGAGTCTCAATATATAATTATCTCTCTCATATGATTATAAAAGTTTTGCGTAACAACAAATTTTTCCATTACTTGGATTTAATCTTTGTCTTGACTAATTAGTCCATCTTTGTTAATGTGTCTATCGAGCATATGAGAGTATCAAACCATTCACACTACATCAAATTGTAACTTCTCGTTATTTCTCCATTAGTTTAGGTTTGATTTATGAAAGTTAACTATGACACTTATTTCTATATAAAAATGATATTGTATTATTGTTTTAATCCATCGAGAATTGACAATTCATTCATAAATAAATTTTGAATTATAATATCTATTATAGTAAAATTTTGATTGTATGTGTAAATTAAAATTCGTTAACATTAAATAACGTTAATTTGTTTTCTTTCTTATTCTTCTTTATTAAGCATCTAGTAGTTGTTATTTGAGAATTTCTCCATGGTTGTTTCTCATTTATTTACGTTGGTAGATTGTTTAGTAAATTTGTTCATACAGTCTCAACAACATTAATCCAACAAAAAAAAAGTTTATATAATGAAAAACGAATATAATGAACACTCACTTGAACTTATATATTCTGTTTTTTATTTCCATAAACTTTCTTATACAAGTTGATTGACTTGATTGTTAAACTCTTTGTATCGTTAGTATATCTCTTGGTATTCAAAGTGAGAGAAAGATTTATTGTCCAATTTAAAATAAGATCACAATGATCAAAATTCGATAATAATAATAATAATAATAAGTAACATACATGGAGCAGTGTCTGATGTTCAAACGATCAAACCATGGCAGCTTCACATGGGACCACTGCCCTTTGAAAAATCCACACCAAACTCTTTGACATTTCACACACTAACAGTGAGAACAATAAATGAGTTGGATTGAGACCTGCATGGACACAGTCCTGAAGCCACTATAAAAGCACATGATTCAACATGTTCCATGCAGCAGCCACCACCAATAATTAAGATGGCCAATTCCTACTTACCCTTGCTTGTGTTGGTCCTTGTAGCTCTCATCCTCACCCCTGAAGGGCTTGCTGAATCTGACTCTGACTTCTACAAACCCCCCTATAAGTCACCTCCCTACAAGCCCCCTGTGTATAAGCCACCAGTGTACAAGCCAAAGCCACCAGTGTACAAGCCAAAACCACCAGTGTACAAGCCCAAACCAAAGCCATACAAGAAGCCACCTTATGGTAAGTACCCACCAGTTGAAGAAAATGGTCACTTCTAAAGCATGCAACGTGGCACCTTAACTATGTACTAAATAAAGAGTTTCACTTACCTGCTAGTTCATCTTTGTAGCCATGCATCAATATTCTTCGCACCTGCACTTTAATCTTCTGTAAAATGCTAAGAAAAGAGCATCTTGTGTGTGTCATTGGATGGATCAGTAACGAGAACACGATGCTTGTACTCTAAATTCATAAATAAAAAGACCTCTATGGTTTCGAGATTGTGTGCTGATTGATTATATTTCTATAACATAGCCACGTAATCATCTTAAAAATTTAAGTGTAAGTCTGACAGAATAGAAATGAAAAAATTGAACTAATGTATATAAAAACAAAATTCATATATTTATTATTTTAAAATTTTGAGTTGAAAGTGGGATCTAATTATGTTACAGATTTTTTTCTCTATTTCTATTCAATTTTATTAGCAAGTGGTAGGTATGGTTCGTTTTGATTTTTTCAGAAAAGGGCAATATTTTTACTACCAAATTTCTGGATTTTCTGTTGTAAAGAATATTTCTGTTAGTCTTACATTTTATTTATTTATTATGACATTCTAAGTTGATATGTTATTTAAGGTTCGAATGTAGTATTACATCAGAGTAACTTGTTGATGTTTAAGGAAGTGTTTGAAAGAGTTTCTATTGAACTTATTACTTATTTATATTTGTAAAACTAGATTATAAATTATAACTTAAATTAAAACTAGATTCTTTTAAGTTGTTTTAATAATAACTTTATCTGAGTAGAATGAGAACAGTTGGCACAAAAAGCAAAAAAAACACAAAGTAAGTTTATACAATTAATAAAATACAAAAATGAATCAGAAATCTTGACTGTCTTTTGTGTACATTTCTTCACACTAAGGTACCACTACGAACCACTTCTCATTTAATAATAATCTATTTAGTAAATATTAATAAAGTTATTTAATTATGTAACCATACCTTAAATTTTGATTCAATTAACTATTTTGAGGATAATATCAAATCAATTAAATATATAGGCTTGGTTGTGTTTTTGTCCTTATAATTTATTAATTGAATGGATGTTTATTCTAGCTTTAATCATTCAAATAAAGTTTTCGCACTTTTATAAAATTAATAAAATATAGATCAAAATTTTATTTATCGTTTCACGGCATTAGGTGATATAAATTTTATGTAAATAAGAATTTATTTCGTTGACGTATTAATTAGAGATTATGTGACACTAATTATAAGACATGATGTTCAACGTGAAGTTTGAAAATTATGCTTTAAGAGTAGCCACAATAGTACTATAATACTCTAATTAATTAACTTGTTATATATATGAAACTTAATAGTATAATTTTGTAAATTTTTACAATCAGGAACTCGTTATATCTTGATCATAACTTAATCACTCCATATTAAATAAATCTATATTTATAAAATTGTGTTTTATTTTGATAGTTTTTAGTTACCAAAATAAGATATCATTGTTGATGCAAAAGTATATTTTTTTGTCATTTCACTAAAAATAAAATAGTTTTTAATACTATATTCAAAATTTATGCTATATTTTATTTTTTAATTAAAAGTAAATCATTTTTTAATAATATCTTTAGAACTAATAATAATATTTTTTATTATTTTTATAAAAATTATTACATTATCGATAAAATCTTATTTCAGTCCTAGGAAAACCTTTTTAATTTTAACATTCTATAACTTTTTAGTATTAAATTATGAATATCGTCGCCGGCAGTTCGTAATAGAAGTTAAATATATTTAGAAAAAAAATTAAGAGACATACAAAGAAAAGCTGTGAAATCAATAATAATATCTTATTTTAATCGATAAGGTGTAAAAAAACAGTTTTCTTTATTTATACCACAAATCAATAATTTCTTGGATATGAAGGGACTTAAGTAATTATGTATCTTAAGAAGATTTGCAATTCTTTAAAAAAAAAATTGTATGTTAAATAGAGAGGGTTTACAATTTTCTTTTTTTAAAAATTGCATGTGGAGTAATAAAATATTTTTTTAATAGTTGTGAATGTAAGTCCTCGTATGTTAAATCATATTAAATTTTATTAAGTATTTTTATTTATTTTTATGTGAATGTATTTATGTAAGAAGAAATTATTTTTTATTGGGTGATCTTCATTGACTTAAGCTTTAATAAATTAATAAAATTATGGTGTATGTGATTGGAAGTTTATCAACACATTAGATTAGACTAGTGTTGTATTCATTAGGATTTTGTAATTTAATTGGTGTAGTTAGTGCTCTTTTATGTGTGATGCAACACAATGTTTTAATTGAAATATCATATGATATAAAAATGTTGCATGTAAATAATAAGATCTTCACACTAATTAATAATTAATAAATGTGATTACAATTAATTTATTTTGAGTAAATTGTTTCTTTTGAATTATTTGAAAGAATTAGGATTTTGTATTTTGAATTTATTATTGAGGTATTTGAGGTATAAGTGAGAATTATATTAAATTAAAATAAGTTAAAAATTTTGTAATTATGATTTTACATGTTTCACTCAAGCTTGTTACTTTAAAAAAGTATGAGAAATCTTATTTGTAGGGACTTAGTTCTAGAAGGGAGGAGTTGAATAAAGTCAAGACTTAATTCATAGTAGAAAAATCAATCATGCATAATGTTAATATAAAAATGAAAAGTACATCAAACTTTTACATTAATTCACCTTAATTCTTGGACTACCTCTAATAATCTCTCAAGCAAACTCACTAATTAAACAAATGATCACAACCAGGAAGTACTCATGTTTGTACAGAAACCTCTTCAGGTTACAATGAGTACACAAATCTCTTCAGATTAGAATGAGTACACAAACTTCTTCAAGTTATTTAGTGCACAAACCTCTTCAAATTATACCATCCTAATCTCCTCCTAAGACTAAGACCGCTCAAGATAAGAAAGAAATATTCTCAAAGAGAGCACGATTAAAGTTTACAAGGATTCACTACACAAAGTGAAGGACTACAAAGTTTTCACACAACCAAAAACTATTAGATGCTCTCGGTAGCATATATGATTAGAAGCACTCGATTTTGTAGAAATACATTTTCAGAAGTTGTTTGTGCTTTCATATTTGTCTTTGAGTATTTTATAAAGCTTCTTGAAAGGACCATTTGAACTTGAAATAACAAGACTCGAAGTTGTGTAGATTTCATCTCATCATATCTTCATCTTTATTGTTATTGACGCTTGAAAATGAAACTTCTGATATTAGATGTTTTGTACTTCTATATTTAATTTGCTTATGGAAACAACTCAAATAGATTTTTAATATCTTGTAATAAAAACAAATCAAATAACAAGATATGGATGAAAAGCTTCTATATCAAAATTTTCTTCATAACGTTAAGTTTAAAATACTTTTCATTCTCATATATAAGGATGTCAAGTGGAATCTTAGACCGTCTAGAGGTTACTAGACCATATAGTGTTTCAAAAATATTAGCATAGAAGTTGATTAGAGATCTACCGATAGGTGTGTACCTATTTCCACATGGATGTAGGAAGTGTTTCATAAGAGAAATTCCATAAGATTTTCATCCACATGAATGTGGTTGCCACTTCTAAAAAAAACCATTTAACATGAGTTAAAGGTCGGATGCAAATGCTATTAATATAGAAAGTATGTAAGAATTTGAAATATTACAACAACATTAACTGGAGTTACATATGTTTACTAAACCAAAATCTGCAAAATGTAGAGATGGGTTTATTACATTGGTTATAAATAATAATTGATGTAGTATGTCCCTTAATTAACTCAATATGCACCAAAGGAGCCTTCTACATTGGGCATAGACTAAAGTGATGTAGAAGGACACATGATATAACTGATGTAGTTTGTGCCCCTTCACATCAGTTTATTTTGCACCTACTATAAAAGATCCTATTTATTACTTGGCTATGACAATAATTGACTTAGTAGACTGTGATTTTTTATGTACAAATTATTTTATGTATTTTCCAACCTATAATTGTAAATAGATTGAACTAGTGCTGCCATATTGTAAAAAAAAAAAAAATCCAATATTGATCCAAACTAATAAATACCAAAGTTTGTCAAAAATTCAACTTAAGTACCACTACATTTAAATGTAATGGTTAATTCATATTTCGACTAACCATGGCTATTAACCGAAACAGAACTAAATTAACACATAATTGTAATTATAAGAAATACTAAATTTTAATATATAAAAAATATCTTGTCCATTTATAATGATTCAATTGTGTGTCCTTATGACTCATTATTGTCAAAAAATTACAATAAGGAATATATATATATATATATATATATATATATATATATATATATATATATATATATATATATGGACAATATTAGTTGTGAAACAAATAATCATCAATTATCAATGATGTTAATATTAATTATGTAACATCTAAAGTGAGTCAGTTCTACTTATGCATTTATGAAAGGGGTTATGTAAATCTTTTTTCAAGATTCATGAACCCATCATGTTTGAGATTACATTTTTTTGTTTCCATACTTTTGTATGACTTGAGACTCAAGAAAACTATAGATATCTACATTCTCCATATCAACAATTAATTTATTTATATTATCTACATTGTTAATAGAAATATGGGTGATAATGAATCAATTTAATCAAACATAAGTTTAATAAGTATTATAAACTTAGAGTGCACTTACATTATTCATAGTTGTATATAAATGCAGTGTTCAATATCACTCTAAATGGTTTCAAAGACCTCTTATGTGTTTATATGCATTATAAATTACAATTGGCAATGCCAAAGATCATTGCATCCCAAGATATGATATAAGATGTTAGAAACAAATCATATGAAACATAACCAACTCTTGAATTACATTAACATTTTGTCTAGGTAATGGTTAAGGCTCAGGACTAAGATAAAATGAAATAGTGTTTTCTCCTTCATCTAGGATTCTACAAAGTATAATGACAAAATTTATGAGTCAATCTAAATACCATATACAGGCATAAAGAAAAATTTATCAAATATACTTGATGTTTTTAAAGCCACCTTAATTAGGTGTGTAGACTATGCAATGAATGTTCCAAGTACCTCTATTCCTAATTGAACCTTGAATATTTTGTCCTCATGAAGGCTACCTTAGTTATGAATTTCTCATTCATAATGGACATATTTGTGACAATATTATGCTTTTCAAAGGGAATTCTATTTCAACAAAGTTTACATCTTGTAAGATAAAAATGCATTTTCTAAGTTGAACAATTTTCACTCCTTTTTGTTCCACAAGAGTAGTAAATAAAAATGTATTTACAACTTTTACTATTGATTTATCTTTATTTCAATTTTGATTATAAGCATAGGAAAGTGACATGACACTCTCAAGTGATCACATGTAGGAGTTTTCCTTGGATCAATCCATATAGAGTCTTCCATTTGAGAATAAGATAGGGTGTCAAATTAATCAAGTAGCTTGTAGTTGAAATGCATTCATCCAGACATCTTAGTGCCCCCGCTACATTTAAAATATGTCTATGCTTCAACTATATTTTCCTATTCTTTTGTGGTGTGTTTGTGCATGACTTTTTTATGAATAATGCTATGATCATTAAAGTATCATTTTAAATAAGTGGATTGTATTACATTTTCATTTATAAATTATGGTTCAATTAGAGAAATAAATTTATTATTTTTTGTGACACTTCCTTCTTTTCACTTAACAAGTATATATAAACAACTTTAGAATGATCATCCACTAAAGTTAAAAAATATGATGCAACATATGACATGTGTATTTTATAAGGACTCCATATAAAATATAATTATAAAATGAAAAAAATGAGTATGCACAATAAGTACTAAAAAAAAACTTCTTTTTACTGTTTCACTCTTTCACATATTTCATAAGTTTTATTCAAACACTCACTCTTATGACTACTACACTTATGTTATAAATATGTTGAACAACTCTAAAGGGTGGATGCCCAATATGTTTGTATTAAAAAACAAGTTGATCATATGTGATGGTGCAATAAACTCAACCGCTCTAATCAACATCTTTGATATATGATCTTGTATTACTATCAGTAAATTGAAGAAAACAATTTGTTTCATCTATCATTTGTGATACAAATATCTAGTTACAATTTAAATTTGGTACAAAAAGGAAATTTTCTAGTCTAAGAATCTCATCACGAATTATTGTCCTTCCTTTGGTTGTCATTACTTGTTATTCATCTACTAATCTCACCAAACATTCACATCTTATTCTTTTTTGAGAAAGATTTTTTAAAAGCTTTCCTATCATATGGTTAGAAGCACTCATGTTTCTTATTCATGTTATATCTAAATCCTTAGAGTCATTTTCTCATTATCACTTTCCTTGTTTAATATCTCAACCAAACTCTGTTATTTATTGGTTAGACTAAGTAGATCAAATTTGTCAATTTCATTGTCTCAATTGGTTATATTGCTGCCTACAAATTGGGCTGCATGTAGTATGGGCCACACCCCATCTACCATGGACTGATTCTTCCTGCACCTTCATACTGACTCACTGCACTTCCATAATTTTACATATTTCCATTTTAGCTCTGAAGAAAAGATGAAAATACCCTTCGATAGTAACTGCAATTTATTTACTTTTTTTTTCTCTTCGTGGATTGTACAAACTGTAATGCAATTAAAAAAATATTATCATTGCAAATTGTACAATCCACAATTCTGTTTTTTGCACCTTTTACATTGCGGGTTGTACAAACCGCTACAACCCGCAATACATTTAAAAAAAATTGTATTGGGGGTTGTACAACCCACAATGTATTTATAAATATTTTGTATTGTAGTTTGTACAACCTGCAATGCATTTAATATATGTTGTCACCATGACACCACCCAATCATGTAATTAAAAGAAGAGTCTATTTTGCTGCCTGCAGGCTTATTCTCATTCTAGGTTTCGATCCTTTTTAAATGACCCATTAAATAAAGAGTCTCTTATGCTGTTCTAAATAAAGAGTCTCTTTGATTATTATGCTGAAACATTCAGTCCTCTTTTTTCATTGGTTCCATTTCAAATTCAATTAAATAAAACTAAACTAATTAAATTAAGACAAATGAAAAGTTTCATTAAGTTCACATTGGATTTCATTTCAAATTCAATTAAAATAAAATAAATTAAATTAAATTAGTTTAGTTTTATTTTAATTTAATTTTAGTTTAGTTTAGTCTAGGTAAGTCACACCTTTTTTCAAATTCAATTAAAATAAAATAAAATAAATTAGTTTAGTTTTATTTTAATTTAATTTTAGTTTAGTCTCTATAAGTCACACCTTTTTTTCAAATTCAATTAAAATAAAATAAAATAAAATAAATTTGTTTAGTTTTATTTTAATTTAATTTTAGTTTAGTTTAGTCTCTGTAAGTCACACATTTTTTTTATAGTTACAATCAAGAAATGAACTTATATAGACTCTACATTTGCCTTAATTTAATTAGTTTAGTTTTATTTTAATTGAATTTGAAATGAAACCAATCAAGAAGGAGGAGTGAATGCTTCAGCATAACAATCTAAGAGACTCTTTGTTTGAAGTGGGGTATAGAGCAGCAGAAGAAACTCTTTATTTAATGGATATAGAACTCTTGATTGAAAATGGGGTTGAAACTTGGAATGAGAATAAGCAGCCAACAAAATAGACTCTTCAATACATGATTGGGTGGTATTAGGGTGACAACACATTCTTTTTTAAATGGTTTGGGGGTTGTACAAACCGCAATACAAAAAAAAATTATAAATACATTGGGAATTGTACAACCTGCAATACAATTTTTTTTTTTAAATGCATTGCGGGTTATACGTCCGCAATGCGATTTATACAACCCGCAATATAAAAGGAGGTGTAGAAAGAAATAACTACAGGTTCTACAATCCGCAATGATAATATTTTTTAATTGTATTGTCATTTGTGCAATCGGTGAAGAGAAAAAAATAATTGAATTGTAGTTAGTAACAACCAAGGATAGTTTCATCTTTTTCTCAAAACTAAAATGGGAATATGCAAAATTATGGAAGTACAGGAAGTCAGTATGGAGGTGCAGGAAGAATCAGTCCCTACCATGTCTTATTGAGGTCCCATGTTATTGGTTTCTACCACTAATTTCATATTTGAACAATTTTATCATCATGACACATCTTTCCAAAATGAGAGTTCACCATTATTAACTCTTCATTTCTTTTCAACGTTACACTTCTGTGATCACACTATGAATTATGGTCATCATATGATGATGAAACTTTTTTTTTTCTCATCAATTACAGGTTTATTTCTTTGAACACCTCATTTTTTTCTACTATGACACATCATGCCAAAATAGAATTATCTTATTCATTAAATCTAAATAGACATAGTACAAACATATTTAATTATCACATATATTTCACCAAGTATTATGCTAATAAATCTCGCACTTTCCTAAAGCAAGAAAATAAAAATATAAACATACTACATTTGAGAAATAACAATCCAATCATTGTTGATATAATTCCATATTAAAAAAGAAATATAGCAACAATGTGTACATTATATCTTCACATTTGCATCGTATCTTTCCATTACTTTTATTCTCTAATTTTATTTAAACCTTTTAATTCGTAACGAGAAAAATTTAGGTAACAGGTTTCCATGTAAGAAACAGAAGCTATTAAATTTTGTGAATGACTATTAAGTGGAAAAGCTTTGTATTTGGGTAAAATTAATCTTCAAAATTAGTTAATAATCTCTCTTCCAATTATATTAAAGTATTTCTTTATTAAAAATATTAGTTACAATAATAAAGTTTAATCTCGCAATTTTAATGTAGCTAAACTTTTCTTTATTAATGTGACTTTTACTATCGACCAATACAATATATAAAAATACCGTGTAAGTAAACTTTAAGGTGCTGATTGATTTGAATTATGATTTGGTAACCTGTTTTCCTTTTTACACAGTTCTGCTTTTTTAACAACTACTGTAATGATGTTAGAATCTAAGAATTTATATAAATTATCCAAACTTTTTACCTTCCAAATGGGCTAATTGGCAAGAAAAAGAAAATCTTGTGGTGCATTTGACACATAAGAGAAAGAGAAATATTAGGAGAATTAATTTATATTTGTCAGACAAAATTGAATTCAAAATGAAAAATTTCTCTTGTCAGGGCCTATACTACAGATTTCTTCAGTATGATTGAGGTGCCATCTACTCTTCTCACTTGTTAGTTGGTGAGGCAGAGGAGAGGTAAATGTTTTAGGTACAATCTATGATGTATCATAAACTTTTAACTGGAATTAACTTTTTGAGGCTCCATTTTGGTCCTAGTTTTATCTGGGGAATGGCTTTCTTCTGTTTCCTTCCTTTTATTATTGATTTGTTGCTCTTCTTCATCCTTAACTTTTGATTTCAACAAATGGGGTCTGAGCCTGTTCACATCTGACTGTTGAACTGGTTTCAAAAAGAATTCATCAGCTCCATCTTCTAGGCATCTGGCAGAAACAAAAAGGGCCTTGTTAGATTTGAAGTTCAGTGATTTGATGATGCCATCAAAATTTGTGAATTTTGAAATATCTTGATGTTAAGATTTGTGTCACAAGAGGTAATTTTTTCCCTCACCTGTTGATCCTTGATGGAACATTCTCTGAGGACATAATCACCACTGGTATGTCTTTAAGAGATTTAGATTCCTGCAAATCAATACTTTTTGTTATTTTTCTAGCATCAAGCCATAGAATATACCACCAATATGCACATCACAAGATTGGTTTGAGATTTGCTATCATTAAAGATCAACAAATATCTCACCAAGTTATATGAAATGAAACATGTTATTTCTGATACCAGGTCCCATAATTCAAAATTTTGATTAAAGTTTTTAGATGTACAAAAAATTTGGAATTGGACAGAAAATTCAAATTCTTTTGCCAAATATATAAACTAAGCCATTTTATGAGTATAAAAATCCAAGTAGTTTACCTTGATTTTTCTGAGCAGATCATACCCTGTCATTTCTGGCATACAGTAATCAGTTATGATCAGGTTTACTTCTACATCCTGCAATTACAATAACCAAAAGGGATTAGATCACAGATCATTCTAACTTTCCCATCAAAAAAAGGTAAAACTTTGTTATCATTTATAAATATTGCAATAAAATTGAACCTGATTGGCTTCTAAAGAAATAGTGGGAGGCTCTTCACTTCTCTTCTCATCTTCAACCAAACCAAGAAACCTCAAAGCCTTACTCCCAGAATCCACAGCAGTAACTGTAATTACAAAACATACCAAAATGAATTAGATTTCACATCAAGCAAAACCAGACAAACCACTGCAATATAGCTAGAAATTGAAGTCCATGTTTCCAAAAAAGAGGAAACCACACCACAAAACAACAAACTTAAAATGGAGAGAAACAAAAATTACCATGAAAAGAAGAGGTTTTGAGGAGTCTTTCAATCAACATTCTGTCAATAAGACTGTCATCAACAGCCAGAACATGAAACTGTGCCTCTGCAGCCATACCCATGATTGTGATAATGATGTGAAGGCCAAAACAGGAGAAGAATAACAGAAGAATAGAAGATAAAAAGGATGAAGAGAGTGATGATATGTGATGAAGGAGGGTGGCATGCACAGATTTTAAAAGGGGGGCACATCATGGTCAAGAAGATACAAAATCCACCAAGGAAATCTGACAGTTTGGAAAGCAAGATCCGACAGATTTCATCAAGAATCTGGCGGATCTTTTGGGTTGATTTTTGAATTGAAAAACAAGCAAAGAAAGTGCTGTTATTGTACCAAACTCAAAATCTGACTTGTTCATTATCACTATTATTATTTTCATTATTCTATTTGACCCTTTTGCTTAGGGTTAAAGACAAAAAACTATTGGGGTGTACCACACTGTTCTCTTCTCCTTAATCTTTCTATTACCCTTTCACGAGACCAAACTATTATTCTTAATTATCATAGGTTGTTGTCATTGTTCTTCTCACTGTTTTGAGTCGTGTGGACTCTATTCTATTCCATGCACGTGCATGACATGTTTAGCACTATGAGACCCACGTACCTGTACAACTATACAAACAAACCAGTACAAAGTGTAATTTTCCTTTACTAATCAAATGTTTGTCTCTACTCTTTTTCTAAGAGCCAATATTGACCTAATGAAATTATTTATACAATTTTCAAACTCATCTCTGTTGCTCTTTCTTGGAACATTCTCATTTATTCAATTATGAAAAAATGTGTCAAGCACACTCAGTTTTATGGTGTCATTCACTGCAAAATTATTATAAATTGGTTGGATAAGCTTTACATAATCACTTTAAAGAAAAGAAAATCAGAATGAAAGATGAAATAAATTTCTCTATAAACTAAAACCAGTTTATTATAAGTTAAAAACAATATGTTAAAGAAATTAATATAGGATAATTTTCATAAATATTGATTCATTTTAAATTGATTTTACTGTTTTATTTTTCTATTTTTTTTTTTTTGTGTGTGTTCTGTAAGTGTTTATAAGTTCATATAAACAAATCTTATGCAATTATTTTAATTAAAAATTATATCAATGATTTTAATTAAATAATGTTGCAAAAATATTTTTTTATATCAGAAAAGAGAAAGATATAATTATAAAAGAGATATAAAGGGTATCTTAATCCATATATAAAATCAGATAAAGCTATAAGGTTTTATAATGTACGTAGAATCAAAATCTTCGTAAAAAGTAAAAGAAAAATTTCTTATTTTTGCATATAGCCAGGAAAATATCTAAAAATAACAAAATCAATAGTTAAATAAAAGTATATAACGAGGATAATGATCTAAATATTACAAAATCTATAATTAAAGAATAAGGGCCACACAATCACAAACTACTTTTGTAAAACTATATTTATATTTTCACATATACTTACTAATCCCTTGTTTGATTTGTTTGTCATTTCCCGTTTTTAATCTTTTTTAACACGAACATGAACTTAATCCAAATAATTTAGAAAAAAAAGGTAGTTACAACTTAGAAGTCATTGATATTCCAAAATTATCCTTTCAGAAATATGCTGGCTTAAAAGAATACCCTTTTGTCTTTTCTGTCCGAAAAATTGTTCTGTCATGGGCATATAATTGACTTTCAAATTATGCCTTTTTAATCTCCATTTTCAGGGGTCAATATTTATTATTTTAAAAGATAAATATATAATTGGAGCATGATCATGTGGGTGATTAAAATATTACAAATATTTCACATTCTGATCTTTCGTTGCAGGTTATCTGACAGCATAAAAAATCGTTTGTGAAAAAAAATATTTTCATTAATATTTGGCCTGATTCGAGTTTTTGGTCAGTAAGTGAAGTATATAATGTCCGATCTGCGACAAGGCTTCCTGGTGAAGGGTCGTGAACCCGTTTGGGACACTCATAGAATCATTACGGAATATTTTTTTATTTTTTCTAAGAAATTTAATTTTTAATCTTTTAGTTTAATTTAAAAGCTTGTGAAAGTAAATTACAAATAATTTCAGTTCCCTTTTTAGTTGATTAGGTTAGAAATTGATTTTTTTTTTCTTTTGTTTATTAGGCACAAGAAAGGAAATATATAGTAAAAAAAATATACACAATTCAAAACAAAATATATATATATATATATATATATATATATATATATATATATATATATAT
>Ga0209700_106636_pt1 | contig 17603 bp, 9 predicted proteins | sample SiratroredBW_FD_187528 | JGI IMG/M metagenome (GOLD analysis project Ga0209700, IMG submission 187528) | Root nodule microbial communities of legume samples collected from California, USA - Siratro red BW (SPAdes) (version 2) | ecosystem: Host-associated > Plants > Roots > Nodule | place: USA...
CTTGAGTAGTATCTGTTTTTTAAAATTGAAAGTTATCTCTACCTCTTTTTCTCACTTAAGCTTCATGGTCATATTTAAGCTCTTTTTGTTATTTAAGCTTCAGGGTCATATTTAAGCTACATACTTTATTATTCAAGCTTTCATATCAGGATTTAAATAATAATAATAATAATAATAATAATAATAATAATATTATTATTATTATTATTATTATTATTATTATTATTATTATTATTATTATTATTATTATTATTATTATTATTATTATTATTATTATTATTATTATTATTATTATTATTACGACTTATCATTTGAATGGCAATTTGATATATAACAAGTGATACAGTATAATTATAATTCAATATTTAAATATCATTTAAATAATATTAATTCAAAGAATATATTAATAAAAAACAACTCATTTTCAAAACATGATTTATGTTAAAATCATCCCAAATTTATTATTTCGCCATTAAAACATATAATAACCTTTATATAACGCAAAACATAGTTTGAATAATTCATCATTATAAGTACATATGTGCATAATTAGTTCTTAACATTCTTATTTTCAGAAAGATCGAAACATTCCAAACTATTAACTTTCACCTATCGAACCAATATTCACTTGAGTAAACGTAATAATTAACTTCTACTTGGATGTTTTGGAACTCAACAATTCTTTCTTTTATATACTTCCAAAAATTCAATTAAGCTTTTAATAGATCCTATATATCAAATCCCGAATCAAGAGTCTAATTTGACTCAATTACTTTATTATCTTCTCAAAATTGTATTTTTACAACGCTAACATTGTTTTAGAAATATATTGAAATCTATGAAACATTTATAGAAATAACATTTATACTTTATTTGTAAATTTTATATTTTATATCTATTTAAATTTTTTTAAACCTCAAATTTTATATATTATTTCAATTTATACGCTTGTCTGAAATTTCTGTCAAAAAAATTTTCGATACAAGGATCAAATTATACTCTGAGTGAGTTATACAAATCATTCACTCTGATACCTTCTAAAAAAGTGGAATTTAAGTTTAACTTAACCATATTTTTTTTAAAGATACCTATCTTATCTTAGAGTAAACTTATTAATTAATGCTAAAAGTTGGTAATGTATCCCACAATATTTAAATGAAAAAAATAGTTTAAAATTACTAATCATGATAATCATGATTGAAAACAGTAATATTTAAATAAAAATTTATTGACCTTCTCCCACAAATTATGAATATATATAAATTTTTTTATTATGTTTGATTTAAAATACAATAATTAAAAATACATTTTTTTTCTGTTTGTTCTTTCCATCTTGATATGGTTATCAGTTAATATCAAATAACTAGATTGACACAGGATGGTTATTTGGCAGTTGTTCTTGCAGGATAACAAATTCTTAAAATACCAATAATGTCCTTGTTATTTTATATATTAAATAATTTTTCTTCTTCTCACATTTACCTAAACATCTTTTTCATATTTTGTTTTTTTTAACAATAATAAAAATAATGTTGCATATTGTTAAGATATTTACAGTAAGATTATTTTTAAAAAATCAGTTTAGCAAATTATTTTTAAATATTTAAGTTTTTTTATAACTAATTCAATATTACTTGAAAAAATATAGATATTCTTTAATATTTATTAGATTTTTTTATTATTTATCAAGAAAGTTTGTTAATATTTATAAAAAATGAGAGAAATGAATAGTTTTTCACTTGATTGTATTTATTTGTGTACGTGACTGTGACTCAATATGAGAGAGAAAACATATTTAATAAATAAATTTTAAAATAAAAAGTAATGAAGAGACTGTTGGCCTATTGAACATCCTTTTAGACTTAAATGTGTTTTCAGTAACTCAATTTTAATTGAAAAATATGTAAGATTTAGTCTTCAAAAATGATAATCTTTTAAAATAATCTCATAATAATTAGTCCTTAAAAAAGTGTTGTTATCATTTTGTAAACTCTGGTATCTGATACAAATAATAATATAATGGGACCCAAAAATAAAAATTCACAGACCATAGAAAAAGTGAAGAGGAGTACTAGAATGGGCAAATGGCCTAAGTGGGTAAAGAATTATACATGCTGAAAGGTAGGAGAAGAGACAGTGTGTGGAGTGTGAGTTCTCCTCTCCTCTGTTATTGAGTTCTTCATTCTCTCATCTGTTATTCTAATTTCACAGCATCATTACTTATTGTGATTCTTATTTCCAGGTGATATCAGAGATTCAGAAGAATGATCAAATATTGATTGTTATAATACTTTTCGTTATTCCTTAGTTGCTGTTATAGAAACTGGTTTTATTCAAATAATATATATGAAAAATATTGCACACATACTGTTTGTTGGTATTTCCTGTTGATTTTAGATACATATCGTATCATTGGTGCTTTCATCGAGTTACTTATGGCTGAAAATACAAGAATGAAAGAGATACAAGGAGAACTGAAACACATTTCGGAGACTCTGGGTTTACATCATGATCGGTTTATGCAAATGGATCAACGATTTGACAAGATTGATCAGCAATTGCAGGAGTTGCATCAATTATTCCTGAAATCTCAGAAGGTCTTCAGCACAGCCTTCCACTTCAATTGTTTCTCATCCTCGCTCTATGAAGCTAGATTTTCACTGACACTCCCGATGAGCAGTAAGTGGTAGCTGATTGGCCATCGTTGTCCACTGCCATTCAAATCCAGTCTGGCCCATCTCAATTTGATAATCTTCGTTTAGATGGGTTAGATGATTATGTATTGCTTGATTGTTTTATTAGTGGATTAATACCTGAATTAAAGCTTGAAGTGATATCCTGAGCCCCTCACTCAATACTCCTGGCTATGTTATTTGCTAAACTCTTTGAGGAAAAATTTCACCCATCATCCCTAGCTCCTAAACACATAATTGCTTACTTCCCAGCCAAATCACTTACACAAAATATTTCTAAACTTTCATTAACAACAGACACAAACCCACCTATAAACACAAATCCACCACCATTACTTTCTACATATCAAAACCCAACAACTTAAAGCGTTTAACCCCAACTGACATTCAATTCCGTTGAGAAAAGGGGATTTATTTTACTTGTGATGAGAAGTATTCCCTTACTCATCGGTGTGTTAATAAACACTATTTCTTACTCCCATGTGAGGATGAAATACCTCCGGAGCCAGACCCAAATATACAGAGCCAGCAGATTGTCCAAAATCAGTATGAGGAATTTGATCAGACACCTCATTTATCATACAATTCCATGAAAAGTACCACGATAAAAGGCACGATTAGATTCACAGGATTTATCCAGGGCCATAAGATTCAAACCCTTATTGATGGAGGGAGTTCTGATAATTTCATCCAATCTAGAGTGGCTAAATTTCTACACCTACCCATCTATCATACCCCACGATTACAAGTGTTGGTGGGCAATGGAGAGCAATTGGAATGTGAAGGTGAAGTCCAGAATATCTTAGTCCAAATCCAGGGTCATTCTTTGTATATTTCAGCCTATATTCTACCTATCGCTGCAGCTGAATTCGTTCTTGGAAGTCAATGGTTGGCAACTTTTGATACTCATTTAGTGAATTTTAAAGAATGCTTCCTCACTTTTTACATCAATGGAGAACTTATCACTTTACATGGAGAAACCTCAAATCTGCCTATCCTAGCTCAGTTTCATCAACTCACCCGCTTACAAGCCACAAACTATATAGTGGAATTATATGCCATTCAAATTCAAACACCTGAAGTGCCAACCCACCATTTGTTGGAATTTCCAACATCCATGGAGCCTGAATTGGCTATGACTATACATCAATATAAAAATGTTTTTGAGAAGCCTCATGGATTACCACCAATACAGTCTCATGACCATACCATCCCATTGATGTTTGGGAGTGCCCCTGTGAAAGTTCGACCTTATCCTTATCCTCATAGTCAGAAAACTGAGATTGAACATATTAATACTGAAATGTTATCGGAGGGTATCATACAACCTAGTTCAAGTCCATTCTCCTCACTAGGGCTACTTGTCAAAAAAGAAGATGGAATATGACACTTTTACACCGATTATAGGGCCTTTAATGCAGTCACTATTAAGGATTCTTTTCCTATGCCCACAGTGGATGAATTACTTAATGAATTGTTTAGAGCACAATATTTCTCAAAGCTGGATTTACATTTAGGGTATCATCAGATTCTTGTTTCTCCGGAGGATCGCTATAAGACAGCTTTTGGCACTCACCAAGGATTGTATGAATGGCTAGTAATGTCATTTGGATTGAGTAATGCACCTGTTACTTTTCAAGCCCTAATGAATTCAGTTTTTTGTAGAATTTTTACACAAATTTGTCCTTATTTTCTTTGATGACATTTTAATCTACAGTATAACATGGAATACACATATCTAACACCTTTCTTTGGTTTTAAGCACCATGCAAAGACATTCCTTATTTGCCAAACTCTCCAAATGCTCTTTTAGCCAAACCCAAATTGATTATTTGGGACAAGTATCACGGGATGGAGTCAAGGTTGATGAAACCAAGATACAAACAATTCAACAATGGGTTGTACCAACTTCAATTAAGCAACTGCGAGCTTTTTTGGGATTAGCAAGTTACTATCGCAAGTTTATCAGGAACTTTGTCATGTTGGCTACCTTTCTCACTGATTTGCTAAAGAAAGATGTTTTTCATTCGTCTACAAAATCTCAACAGGCATTTGATTCACTCAAGACAACACTTACTCGCGCACCTGTGTTGGCACTTCCTAATTTTGTCAAACCTTTTATCCCTATTACTTTACTCAATGATGACAAAGGACCGAAACTTCGACCATCAATTATATTGGACAAACGCAAGATTAAAAGAAATGGTGTTTGGTTGTCAGAGGTACTGATTCAGTAGAAAGAATTGCCTGAGGAAGAAGCTACATGGGAAGGGGAACTTGAAATTCAACGACTTAATCGTCACTTTGACCTTGTCAAGGTCAATTTCAATGGAGGAGGTGTTGATACAAATAATAATATAATGGGGCCCAAAAATAAAAATTCACATACCATGGAAAAAGTGAAGAGGAGTATTAGAATGGGCCAATGGCCCAAGTGGCTAAAGAATTATACATGTTGAAGGGCAGGAGAAGAGACAGTGTGTGGAATGTGAGTTCTCCTCTCCTCTGTTATTGAGTTCTTCATTCTCTCATCTGTTATTCTAATTTCTTCCAGCATCATTATTTTTTGTGATTCTCATTTCCAGGTGATATCAGAGATTCAGAAGAATGATCAAATATTTATTGCTATAATACTTTTCGTTATTCCTTAGTTGCTGTTATAAAAATTGATTTTATTCAAATAATATATATGAACAATATTGCACACATACTGTTTGTTGGTATTTCCTGTTGATTTATCATTCTCACTTACATCTAGATCTAGCACCGTCTCATTTTTTATTTTTACGCCCCATCTTTTAATTACAGAAATTAGCATGGCATATTGCTCTCAATAAGAATTCGATTCAGGGAATCCAATTTCAGATTATATATTTGTTTTTTTCATTGATATAATAAATAAATAAATAAATATAATAATTATTTTAAAATGGAATATATTTATTGCAATATAATAAAGATATTAAATATTGCAATTAAAATATAAATAAATCTAATAATTATTCTAAAATAATCGAAATTTATTTATTAAAATATAATAAATATTAAAAAAATGTAATAATTATATAGTTTTGTAATGAATTAAAATATTGATTTAATCATATTAAAGAAAACATAAGATGAATCAGGGCAATTCCATCTACCAAGCATAGAAAGTAACTTTATGTAATAAATATATTTTAATTATAATAGTTAGAACAGAAGAGAGGAGACTCAGACAGAAAGTAACTTTATGTAATAAATATATTTTAATTATAATAGTTAGAATATTTATGCAATGTTTTGGAAAATGGAAGTGGAAATTAGAGACGGAAAAAGTGGAAGTTTGGAAGGAAATATTAGAATTTAGGTATGGCTCGTGGCGTGATATGAACACATTTAGGACAGCTAGACAAATCTCTAATTGGTGGATAGATCTTTGTAAAGTGTGTGATGTTGAAAATCACTCAAATTGGTTTGATAATAATGTTATATGGGAGATTAAGGATGGAGAAAATGTTAGGTTTTGGGAGGATAAGTGGGTAGGTGATATATCACTAAAAGAAAGGTTTACTAGATTGTACAATATTTCGATGTGTCAAGAAAGTGTTCTGAGTGATTTGGGAATGTGGAAAAATAAAGTTTGTAATTGAAATTTCCAATAGAGACGAGAAATGTTCACATGGGAAAAAAGAAAATTTATCAGAATTACTTGTCGTCCTAGATAATACTAATTGGAAGAGGTAGTATTTTAGTGGTGAAGATAGATGGATCTGGATCAAGGATAGTCTGAAGGTATATTCAGTTAGGTTAGGGTATGCTGAACTCTGTTGGGATAATATCTCAGCTTGTATAAAAGGTTTGAACCAATTGTGGATGTTGAATGTGGAACCTACTGCAAAGATATATGCTTGGAGAATCTTATTAAATAGATTGCCTAATAGGGACATAGTAACTTGTGTCTGCTGTATAATTAACATACTGAAACAGCACAACATCTGTTTCTCTCTTGTGCAATGGTACAAAAAATGTGGGATAGTTGCGACAAATAGATAGGTATTTCGTCAGTGAGACAAAATTTTATGTTTGAACATTTTAGGAGTTTTCATTTGCTAGGTTGCAGCAAGAAGGCTAATACTGTTTGGAAGGGCATGTGGGTAGTCATGGAAAGGCATGTTGGTAGTCATTGTTAGAGAAATTTGGATTCACAAAAACAGGGTAGTATTTAAGAATGGTATTGCTGATTGTGAGGAAATTTTCTATCTTGCTCTTATTAAAGGATGGTCATGGGTAAAATTTAGAACCCGGGGGATTCTGTTTTCAGTGTGTCTAAAGGTAGGTTCTGGAGAGTATGATTGTTTGTCTTTACAGGTTTGTAAATTACAGGGTTGCCTTCTTAGTTCATGGAACGATGCTGTTGATAGAGACCATGACAAGAGGCTTGGAGCGTGAGTGTTCAACCGAAGAGTTCTATTTTTTTTTTATAACAGCAACAGGCGGGTTACTTGCAAATTCTCTGCCCTTTGTAACTTGGTAGTGAGCTTGTTATTTGGTTGATTTAGATGTATGTGTCTTGAGCTCTACATTTGTTACTTTATTTTGGCAATTTTCTTATTTTGTTTATCGTGTACTGTCTACCTTCTTGTAATAAGGTTAGAATACCTTTAGAGTGGCCTGTTTTATTTCTTTATTCTAAGAAAAAGTTAAAATATTTATTATATTATAATAAATGTATTTCATCTTTTAAATATTTATTATATTAATGAAGAAAAAAAACCAATATAGAAGAAATCGAATTCTGACTAGTTTATGGTGTTGGAAAGTCAATTCCACCATCACAGTTCAGTTCGCAAAAAATTGAATTTTGACTGAGAATAGTATACCATGTTACTTTTGTAATCAAAAGGTACAATGTGCTATAGGTGAAAATCAAGACGAATTAGTATGTTTACGTCATTATCGCTATGGTGACTTGAACTATGGTGGATTAAAAATCCTCGAATAAAAAAACATAGTCACAAGCTTTCCAGAAATTCACACTCTTCTCAAGTTTGTGAAGATTGTGATGTTAGACCCAATGAAACCTATGTCTAATCGAGGTAAACATGTATAATTACTTTAGTTTATGATTTCTCAAAAGAAAAATTCTATCTATTTTTTACAGGAAAATAATATTTTTTATTCAGACGTTTCAAGGGTATAAATGCTTATTATAACACTTTGCACAGATGTTTTCAGAATTTAATTGTGAAACTTACAAAAAATCATAAAAAGTGTTAGTCCATCCTCTCTAAAAAAGGTTGTTTTCTCACGTTTACTTTTATTTGTATTGATCACATTATTTTTTATAAGTAATTTTGTCTGAACTAGATAAAATATTATAGATAAGAAAAATTCTTATTCTTATTGTAACTCGACAAATGAAATTGTTAATATTTAAAATATAAAAAATTAACGCTAAATCACTTAATAAATTTGACAATTCAATAATGTTAAAACAAACATGTCGTATTGATTCAATTTTTTTAAGATAAATTCGTTAAAACATAAGAAAAATAATTCAAAATAGTAAAAAGTTTTTTTTTTTTATATTTAAAATATCATCAATGTTACATGTACTCGATAAATCTGAGATATCCTCCAATAAAAAAATAAATATATATGGATTACCTAAAACGATAAATATTAAGATGAAGAGTTTAAACATAATTACATTCATAATTTAGTAAATCAAGAAATCATTAGGTCATTAGTTTCATTAAGAAAAAATGTCCAATAAGTACCAGTGATTATATATATATATATATATATATATATATATATATATATATATATATATATATATATATATATATATAAAGTTAACACTTACGAAGAAAAGTCAACTATTATTAATTAATATTATTGAATTTGCGACGCATGTATGTAATCAACTTTAAAATCATAGACACTAATTTATTAATATCTATTTTTGAAGTCAGACTCTAAGTAGCATTAGTTAAGTTGACACCGATTTATTATTAATTTTTAAATTAATTTTTAATTAAAGTAGTTTAGTGTCAAAAGTTAATATTAATTTAATTTGTATCGATTTGACTAATGTTAGTGACAATAATTATAAAAAATCTCATACAATGTCTTTATTTTGAACAAAATCAAATATAAAAGAATAAAAAAAATTGTAAATAAATGAGATCAATGTGAATGAAGGAAATAAGTGAGAATGAAAAAGATGAGGACAAAAGTGTGGATGAAAACGATGTGAGAAGGTGAAAAAGATAAGTGTGGGTAAAAAAATTGATGTGAATGAAAAAGATGGGTGTAGTAGACAAGAAGATGAGTGTGGATAAAATAGATGAATAAAAAAATATTTATATAAAAAGTGAAAGAAAAAAATTATGAGTAAAAATATTTTTCATTTTTAAAATCTGAGCTTTTTAATTAAGTATTACTAGTAAAAAAAATGCACAAATTCATATCCTGTGAATATTTACTTATAAAAAGATTAAAAATAGTTAGTTCCAATTTTATTGTATGTTTTTTAACTTAAAAGGAAATATTGTGTCACTTAAAGTCAATTAAGTCAACTGTAATAACATTGCTATTTAACTGAAACTAATGTTAATTTAATGTTTTAATAAGTGTCTTTTATCGTCATACTCACTCTCCCAATCCAAATAATAGGACTTTTTACTTGCAGATTTTAACAAAACCATAGAAAAGATAAACTACTTCAATCTCAATCTGCCTAAGAAATCGGTTAGAAACATAACACAAATATAATAATATTTAGGGCGTGGTTTTTGTTTTTTTTTTTAGTTGTGCTTATAAATTTCCACTTTTGTAAGCCTTCTATAGGTCTTTCTAAAAATGATTAATCTCTTGAAAATGTTCGAATAAATGTTGATTGAAATCTATAAGACTAATATTTCTTTTTCTGGAAGGATTCCTAAACAATTGTAGGTATGGCACAAAATTGTTGAATTTGACTCTACCAGGGTTTGGTGGGAGAATTCTACTGATGCAATAAATGAGAAATATAAAACTTCATAAACATTGGGGCTACAAATTTGGTTGATACATCACCAACTACTCAGAAAAATATTTTCAAACTTCCCTGTGGAGTTCAATACTGAAGCTAAATTTTTGACAAAGAGAGCATGTTAGAGTTCCCACACATCTTCATCTTTATTTTCAAAACAAGACGTACACAAATAGTTTGTTTTCATGATAAAATATCTTTTTTGAAATCCTTGTTTTATATTGATCTACTTCAACATATTTTTACTTTTTTGTGTGTGAAATTGGGTTGTTTTGATATGATACATGTTATTCTCTATTTGATATTGATTCTTTTATATATTTAAATTTTAGTTCGTGAAATATTTTTAAATTCTACAAATGTATGAAATCTTTGTTTCAGTCCATCTAAAATTTAATATTTTTATTTGTTCCCTAAAGTGAATTAAATAATAGAGTCTTAAAGGGCTTTCAACTCATATAAATGAGTCAAAAATGACATGTAATATTCGATGGATCTATAAAAATTGCAGATAAGTGTTAATTTTTGAAAAAAATGATTATGAAGACTATTATACTAACTTAATTATATTTTTTAGAAAGATTAAGACCTTAATTGGGTATAATTATAAGTATTAGAAATATTTTTAATTTTAATTTTCAATCACAGTCATATTTATTATGTTATGTAGCGCAAATCGTATCCATAATAGGCAATAGAAAGTTGGGTAAAAAGTATCGCAAATATATGATTTAATAACTTACTATAGATTTATTAGAATATAGTTGTGACTTTTATTTGAACCTAAAAATTAGGATAGAATTGGTATATCTAGAAGCAGGTGATAACATTGTTTCTAAATATTTGTTCACCTTAAAACGCTAACTTTTAAGATTTGGAAAATTTTCTAGAATAGAAAATGCTCTTTTAAAACGAATTAAAAAAATAATTCACATCAACTTAATCTAACACAAAGGATGAGGATGAGGGAAAATGGAATGAGAAGAAAAGAAAAACACATGAAGACGTATATGAGAAAGAACGTAGCATCGCTAAAAAGGAGGTTTGTCTTTTATTATAGATTCTTTGTCTGATTAAAGAATAGCACGTAGTAGAAGACAGCATGGAGAGACATTTGAAGATCTATTGTTTGAATGATGTGATTTGTTTATACAATTGGAGTGTATTTTATTCTCCCTCATTACTTTATGAGGGCACACCAGAAAAACCAAATCATCAAGAGAATCCGAATGCCAACAACAACAAATCTAGCTAATACCAAGTGATGAAAGAATGAACATTAATTAACAAGATTGAAGAGCTAAACTAAGAATTAACTAGCAAAGAAAATGATCAGAAGAAGAAGTTAAGCTGAGAAGATGTTCCAAGTAGTCAGAGCCCAAATCCTCCAACACCAACACATTCTGTGAAAGCACATTCTCCAACTCCATTCCATGGTGGTCCCTTTTGGGCTTTTTGTTTGTGGCTTTGGACTTCCTTCTCATGGTGTGTTTCCTCTTGAGTGCCAACACTGGTGAGGAACCCTCTTCCCATGGCTTGTTGGCCATGTCTTTGAGTGATTCCCTCACCACTTCTTCTGGGAAGTTGAGCACTGCCATGGAACCTCTTGTGGACAAAGCTGCTTGGTCATAGGCCAGTGCTGCAGCCTCTGCTGTGTCAAATGTTCCAATCCACACTCTAACCCCATTTCTTGTGGAGTCTCTTATCTCAGCAGCAAACTTCCCCCATGGCCTTCTCCTCACTCCCCTAAAGGCTCTCTTCTCTTTCATGCCCTCCTTTGGAGGGGGTGATGCATCATGTGCTTCTTTCACCACTTGCCCTTGCCTTGCATCACTCAAATTGGAGGACACTTCCACCTGTGACTCACTGCTCACCAAAGACCCTGAAGAGTTGGAGTCTGAGGATGATTCCTTCATTTGTGAGGGATTATCATCAAGGGTGGTGGTGGTGGTGGCGGTGGTGGTTTCTTCATTGAAGAGAAAAAAGTCCTCCCAATGGAATGGTTCTGCACACAAAGGAGAGTTTAGAAAGGGAGTGTTAGGGCTTTGGTACTGGAAGAAACATGAATCAAAATCCATCTCTTGTGTTGCTTTTGTTGTGTTTGTTTCCACCTCTGTTTCTCTGGTGTGCTTTTGTGGCCTTGGAACGAATGTTTGGGTGCTTGCTTCCTTTATATATACTCATTGAAAAGAAGGGAAAACGATGACCAAAAGATTCATAGATAATGGATATAAATAAATGGAAATTAATAAAAAAATGAATATTGTACTACAAAGTCGAAGTTGGAATTATTGGTCAAGGAGGATGTCTTTGGATATGTATATTTTATAGTATTAAAAGATGGATCTATATATGGTCTAACATGTATGGAAAGGGTTAAACAAAGTCCTAAAAGGAAGTTGTTTTACATTTAAATTTTTACATTGGATTTGGATGAGTCTAAGAAAGAATAGGGAGTGGGTACCATTTTCAAACTATGTATTTACTGGTTGTAGGGATACATTTGCAAGAGTGAATGATGTTTGGATGAACAGATATATAAACAAATGAAGGCGACGAAAATCAAAATTTGTATAGAACTGTGAAAAAAAGATAATACTAATATATATAAATTTATAATATATTAATAATAATAGTCAAAATAAATTTATAAAATAATAATATATACAAATAACAATAAAGTCATAAATAATAATTATAATAATAAAAATAAAAATTATAAAATAATAATAAAAAATAATCATAATCAACATAAATTTATAAAATAATAAAAACATTAGAAAAATTAGAAAATCATATTATAATAATAAAAAAATATAAAATAATAAGAAACTTAAAAATAATAATAAAAGTAATAATAATATAATAAATAATAATAATAATCAAAATAAAAATCATTTTATAAAATAATAATAATAATATTAACGATAATAATTTAAATTTATGAAATTTTTTTGAATGCTTTTGAATACTACAGTTTTAAATGCTTGACAATGTTAGATAATTTTGAATGTTTTTAATCAAATTCACGGAGTAATACGTATAAATAATTTATCTCATCCAGTCTATGATTAAGATTCATTAGGCCTTTAATTTTTATATTAATTTTTATTTATTTTATTAAATTTTATGAAATCTATAATTTTAACTAAATCTTTTATAATTATTGTTATTCAAATTTTATTTAATTTTATCAAAATTTATTTTTAATAATTTTATATGCATTCATAATGTTAGATGAATCTTATTGTTTTCAAATACTAATATAATTAAAATAATGTTTTAATCACATTCGAATTATATTTTGATTTAGTTATACAAATAATTAATTATATTTTATTTTAAATTAATTTTAATTAATAAAAATTACAATCTTACAAATTTATTAATAATTTTTTTAAATAATCAATCATCACATTATTCATAAATTTAGTAATTTTTTTTGTACTTTTTAATTTTTTTCTTAATTTAAATAATTTTATTTTTCACTTTTTTTTCTTCACCTTAAATTGACTCTTTAAAACAAACACATTCTAAAATAAATAAAATCTAAAAATTAATGAGAATTGATTACGTGGCTAATATTTTATTAGTAGAAATTTTTGATTGGAGGGCTGTGGGACGTGAAAATTGAACTCCCAAAATCACGTAGTTAAATGATTAAAAAAATAAGGTACTAGAAGCATTGTATTGAAGGATATGGTCACGTGGGTTAAAAAGAAAATAAAAAACGTGGGCAACTGAGAGACGCAGAAGAAGAAGAAGGGTTGAAGCAGTAGGTTGGGTAGAATGATTCAAAGGAAAGGGAGCAACATGGTGGTGGAAGGGCATGGTTGTCTCATGTCACAATCACTCTCTCATAACTCACAACCTTTCTCTTTCCCTTTTGTCCCATTGCACACACCTCACAACATTGAGTGACCAGTGACTGAGTGAGTGTCATTTTATTAGCTGCAACCACTTCACATACCAATAATGTTATGTTGCACTCAAACCAAACCCCACCTAAGTGCCAAATTTTGTATAACTTTTAACTGGGTAATGCAAGCCTTTTAAAACTAAAATGCACATTATTTTCTCTAATTTTAAACGTCTTAATTTAATTTTTTATTTCCTGTCACAAAATTCCTTATAATATGAATTAAAGTGAAAAGCATATGAATATTATAAATAGTATAATTCTTCTAGCGACTTTTATGAAATAAACTTGAAAGCAGACATCATTTTAAAAACTAATACAACAACAATGTAAGTAATTTTCCAAGACTAAATTAAAATTATCGTATAATTACTTGATCATAGGAGTTGATCACTCCTTAACATAATTGAGTTGAGTCTGCGTGAGCTTTATCACCATTCCGAGAACCTTCCTCTGTCTTATCTACATTGTAGTGAATTCCATGGCCTAAACGATATGGGACCCAACCATGCTAAGTGTCACATCAGCCGCCAGCGTGCCTGTGTACCCCCTACTTTCAACGGCATATAGTAGTATATTTATGTCACAGTTTTTGTTTTACAAGCTGTTAAATTTCATTTTTCTTCCCACCAAAGTTAATCTATCTCTGAATTACTACTGTGTAAACCTCCACAAGTTTTAACCATTACAACATGTTGTTAGAAAGAAATATAATCAAACACTTTCCGGTGTTAAAAATAGGGTTCAAGTTCAAGGCAGTGGTTGTTCTTCTAGATGGCAAAAGAAAAAGGAAACTAAATTGGCCCTTTTGTTATAAAAGGTGAAAAGTAAAGATTAATCATAATGATTCTAAAAATGTTAAAGAGAATGGAGACGAAGGGCATGTAGGAATGATTGAAACTTTTTGGTGTTGGGCATGCATGATGATCAAGTTGCGTAATAAAGCATCTGCCACTTGGGGATATTAAATGTTTGGAATGAATTGTTTATTGAGGAAAGAAGAAACATGCATGCATCTTTGCATCTCTCTGATCACCAACGAACATTTGACATTTAATTTCTCTGATAAGGATTGGTGATTTATGATTTAACAATTGCCTCAGACAAGGATCAGCTGGTCCACCATCGTCCGGACTCAGTTTCAAAGTTCAAAGTCAAGAGGAATAACATATAGAAGCCTTTGTTGAATGTATAATATCTTTCTCTCTATTCCTCGCATTATTATTTGTGAAGAAGCTAGAGAGGACAAAAAACTTTCAACCATCACAATTACCTTTCAGATACGTAAGTTTCCGTATACAAAAAAAATGGCACCAATTCAGACATTTTTTTAACACTTTCTCCGCCACAATTTTGTTTTTTCCCTATTAGGTGAAATTGATGTAAGTATTATTAAATATGTGTAAGTCTTGTCGTTTTTTAATAATATATAATATGTAAAATTGTTATAATTTTAATTATGAAATGTTTTTAAAAATACTAAAACTAGTTAAGTAGACTCTAATAATATTAAATATATATTAAATATGTTTTGATAATTATAAATATATTAAAAAATATTTGACTCAACTTTAATAATATTAAATATATTTTTAAAGAAATATTAGAGCCGGTTTTACTAATTCTAATAATATTAAATATTTTTTAATTTTAAAATTTTGCAGAAAGTTAGTGTTTTTTTATGTTATAAATTCGTGTATCTTTATAATAAAAAAATAGTAAATTATTTCTAATAAAGAAATATAGGTTTAAAGATCATGAATCTCCTTATCCATAATTTTGTTCATTCACAATTTTTTCCACTTATTTTCTATATTTATACACTCATTTTATTCATTCACATTCTTCGCTTTATTTTCTTCACTCAGACCCTTCTCTTCATCTCATCTTTATTCATCTCATTTATCAACACTTATTTTATTCATTTACATTCATAAAATTCTTCCACACACATCTTATTCATTTACATTTTTATCCTCATCTTCTTTATTTATTCTAATTTCTTTCATCCACACTCATCTATTAATTTTTTTTAAATTTTATTTCATTAAAAATGAAGATGTTATACGAGATTTTGTTTTTAAACTATTATTATTATTATTATTAACATTAGTCAAAACAATGTAAATTAAATTAATTTTACTTTTTTAACGTCGACTAGGGTGACACTCTTTATTAATATATAACTAAATTTTATAATTTTTAAATCAATCAAGTCCACATTATATTTTTATAATTAATTAATATTTAATATATAATATTTGTCTTAGCGAAAGTTTAGTCAAGTTAATAGTCACCAAGATCAGGATCTGACCCAAAAATCATAACGTCTAAGTATGAAAAGTAGATTTTTTTTATTAACGTAAAAAATATATATAAATGATAATTAGTGTCGATGTGTCACTTTATAGCCTATAGTAAGTTGAATTTTTTTTTTATAGTTTTTTTTCACAATTAGATTTATAGATTCGGTGAGATTTGATTTTTTTTCTCTTGTTTCTAATGTTAAAACTACTTTCTTTATAAATAAACATAGTATAATATAGTTTAAATAATTATGATATCTAAAAAGTGTTAATATAATATTTTTAAATATAGAAAGAGATAAACAAATTTGTGTAATAAGACTAATGAGTTAGTTATTAATTTATTTGATTAGTTTAAAATTTAGTACTTAATTTGACCAACTCAAGAAATGTTTGATAAATATTTTAAATAAGTTTATTGGATTAAAGGTTTCTAGCTTATAAGTTATGAACTATTTCATCTATTTTTTATTTTTTATTAAATTTTATTTTCGAACTTCGAGATGAAGAAATCAATTAAGATAATTATACTCTTGTTGCTGATAAAAAAAAATAATAATTTATACTCTGATAAAGCCGAATATATTTGGCAAGAAAGTTGATTCAAAGGGTGACATGTCTTTTAATGCACTTTAGTTGTCTTGATTATTTTTTCCATTATTATTTCTTATTTTAATATAACATCATATTATCTTTAATTTCAGTTTACTTATTATTATCTATTTTAATCATATAAACATAATTAATCATTATACTGTTTATAATATTTATTGTGTTACTTTGCTTATACAACTCAACTTAAAAATATTTAACAAGTTAAAGAATTAAATATTTCATTACTCGATACTAATTGAAATTATACACAATAAAAAGTTGTAAAATAGAAATTTAAGGTAACAGAATGAATTGTTAAAAAGATATAAAAAAAAAAACTTTTAAAAAATAAATAAAATTAAGTTTAATAAGAACTTAAAAAAGAATCTATAATTATAATTACATAATAATATATTTTTGTTTAGAAAGATAAATTTTAATTTATATAATAAATTTTATGTAATAAGTTTCTTTTATTTCATTTTATCTTTCTCAACTACATTAACAGATGCTTCTAATCAATAAATTAACTTATTAGTTTCAGACTTAGTAGTTCTAATCCAATAAACAAATTAACTTATTAATATGTTTCAAACTTATTAATATTAGTTTCAAACTTACGAGTTAAAAATTTGTTAAAATTCACCATTATTAATATAATTAATTTTTATGAATTATATCTCTATCAATTAAAAATCATTATTAATATAAATTTAAAAAAGTAAATTATAAAAATAACTATTATATTATATACTATATTATATACAGTGATTTGGGATTATATAATAGTATAAATTTGCTTTATTATCATTATTATAATTATAATATCATAAAAAAACAACTCTACAATAAAAACTAACCTAAATTGTAATTTTAGAGATAAATAGGATAATTTTTGAATAATATTTTTAACAAAAGGTTTAAATAAATAGAGAAATTAGTTATTTAGTTTTTATTTTTTTTATAACAACCATAAGCTCTTCCCTTCTTTAAGAAGAAGATATTCAGCTTTATTTTTATAAAAATCACTAATTCTCTCTGAAAAGATATTGGGCTTTTTTTAAAAAAAA